>Ga0210059_1001245_pt1 | contig 37696 bp, 20 predicted proteins | sample Ectturendosymbi2_FD_188042 | JGI IMG/M metagenome (GOLD analysis project Ga0210059, IMG submission 188042) | Ecteinascidia turbinata endosymbiont from Florida, USA - Sample 2 (SPAdes) (version 2) | ecosystem: Host-associated > Tunicates > Ascidians > Unclassified | place: Key West, Florida... | reverse complement strand
ATAGCTGCAAACGATCATACATAGATTCACCTATCACGTCCTGCAACAGAAAAGACATTCGTTAAAAAATGGGTTTTTTATCGAACAAAATATGGGTACGCATCTTTTTGGGTCACCCTGTACTTGCGACATTGTTGGGACTTTTCTGCGCCCCGCAGTGATTCGGCGACCGGGTCATTCTGTTCCCTTGTCCCCTCGGTACGCCCCTGGTGAGAAAATCAAGTCGTACACCGAATTTTTGCTATTGGGCAGAGAATCTTCTTTCGGTCAGTTACTTCTTTCCATGGCTTCTGTCTTAACTGGATGTGGCTTGATGGTGACAATGCTAAAGCAACAATAAAAGAAAAGCTTGCAGCAACATAAATCCTAAACATGTAAATTACCTATAATAAAGGAGGAAAGACATTATAAAACATAAAAATCGAAGAAAATTTGACTACTCTGCTTTTAAGAGTTGTTCATGAAAAAGTGTAGCGTCTGACATGCCCAAGAAATGAAAGTGAGTTAGAAATGCAAACAGAACCAATTAATATTACTATCGTATCATCAAATGCATGAGAAAAACAAATTAAGATTGCAGAAAAAGCTTACATGTCCACTTTAAGCTAATCGAGGTCAGACCTGCCCAAGTGAGCAACATCGTGAGTAATCACATAAATTTTTCAAATTTATGAAAAAGTCAACGAATCAAGTATCAAGCTACAAAACAAGCTTTTGCTCCACTGCTGTATTTAAAAATGGCGCCAGCGTTTCAGATTACTTTGCCTTTACTATAGGGAAATATACAAATGAACGAACGAAGTCACTGAAGATAAGTACTGTATCAAGCTGGTCAAGACAACTTGCAATCTTGAATACACCTATCTTCAGTTCAGTTTTGTTATGCTCGCCCTTTGCGCTCTTTTGGGAGTGTCACAATTGGTCTGCGGCGCCCATTTCCGCTTGCTTGCGCCGGGGGCCACGCGGGTACTTTCTTACTGAATTAACTTTTTATTAAAAGTTGTATATCACTCAAAAAATTTTGTTCATTAAATTAGTTAGAGGACATTGCAGCTGATCAGGTGTCTTTCATTTAATATATCTTTTTCCTTTTTTAAACCGGATAATTATTACACAGTCAACAAACTAAAACACAGCTGAAGACACATTACGTTTTCTGACACCGCTGTGCGGTGAACTTAGTGCACTGCCCGTGCTATGGCGCTTTGTCTGTCCGGTGGTGTGCGTGCGGTAGCTTCTATTCGTATGGGCAGGTGCAGTTATTAAATGCCGTCGCTTTGACAAGACGTCACGCCACCCTCTTTTCTGTCTGCACTGCGCTATTGATACAATCAATACTTTATCTACGGATTCAGTTCAGTACGGCGCTGTACATGTTTTTGATGTTTTTTTACTTTTGCAAAGAGCCCTCTACCAAGAAATGGTTGATTAGTCAATCTATATAGCACCGGTGATGTCACTCGCAACGCAAAGCTTTTTACGCTGGTCTCAAACACCCAAGGATCCCCGCTTTTAGATAAGAGTTTCCGAGCATACAAACAAACACGAATTACGGTGATGACGCGTGATAATGATTCCCCAGCGCTGCTTCTTAGAAAAACCGTGGATTTCAAAGTCCTCTGACCTCGCGCAAGACCAAAAGACATGACAGCCCATCTTGCCACTGAAGATGTTGTTCGGCACTCAAGTTATATAAACAAGTTTGACAAAAAGGCAAAAGGCTAAAATCGCAAAGGCGGAAGGTACGACAAGGAGTGGCCAGTGCGAGTTGCAGCAGTCGGCCATGTACAGTCGTCCGGTCGCTTGGTCAAATGCGTGTTCATTGCGTCATTAATTGCGCGGCAAGCGCGACCGCTTTCGGCCACATTAGCGCCATTGTGAGGGATCAATGGAAACAGTTTATTTACAATAGCAACGCGCTGTGCCTCCGCGCCCACTTTACATGGAGGAGTGGCGTTTGCGCACGTTCGCGTTTCCGACGCGGAACCGAATCGTGTTGAAACAACCAGAGAGTGTCGTGATTCAGCTGTTGTCGGGCTGGTGTAAACGGTCACCGCCAGCCCAGTTTCAATCAATGACTTGCTGGTTGCATGATACCCCAGCTCGGAGTATTGTCGTGCTAGTCCAATACGTGTTTGTCTGTGCATTGCCACTGCTGTAATCGCTTCGCATTGTTTCATAACTCATCACATCAAGGCGTGGCGGAATCCAAGTTCACTCAGTGCGCATGCTCTGCTGATGAATGTTCATTCGAAAGGCTGGCAGTCTCGTTTGAATTTAGGCTTCGCAATGAATCTGAAGATATGAAGAAACGGGACAATGAAACTGTCGGCTGTAGAAAACAGAGTTTAAAGAGTTGTAGTGAGCGCAAAATTGCAATATATTCTTGCAGTTGATAATAACTTCAAAATTGCAAATAAGCTGACTTGAAAACTGCCTGGGCAGAACGTTATGTCGTTGGAAACAAACATTTTAAAACTCGGAGAGACTTTAATCACAGATAATGCCGTTTATACCAGACGGATATTTGAGCACGTGTCAGAAATTATACCCAGAATTAAATTCAGCCGGAGCTGAATTGTACGAAGTATCAGTTTTTGATTGTTAGAAACGGCAGTTTTCGTAATAAATCCCAGTAACAAGGAGTTTCTTGAAACTTTTCTCTTTACACTTCCGCCGACCGAACACGATGCGCACAACGCTCTGTGCTTCAAAAAGCTATTTTCGTTTCACGACAATTGTAAGCCCTTGCTTTATTCGAACGAATAAACCAAGAGACAGCTGTTCAAGTTGTCTTTGGCTGGTTCGGCGATCTTGGCATTTCACACTGCTTGCTCGGTTGCGAAAAATTATTTTAAACGTCTTATTTAACGTCTGAAGCAACGACATATCTGGGTCGCTGCTAGGAAGCTCAAAATGTTTTTGCCTTTGCCATGCACTTGCGTGAACGCAACAAAGGAAAAAAGGAACAACTGAATGCAACTAACCTGAAGACGGAAAACCTCTTTAACCGGAGTAAATGTTCAAGCATTCTTTTGTAAAATAACTTAATCATGAAAGGCCTGCCATCTTACCTCAGATGCTATATTTATCAATAGAAACTACCGGGACGCTGTTTGCGATGCAATTTTGAATTTTTGTATATGTTACGGTGGATGACACTACTATTTTCATCTCAATAAAACCTGAAATGTCGTCAAAATTTTCATTCTTATCTAAAATTGTTTATCGATTTACTTAATATCAGTTTCGTTGTGTTCGCTTTTACTTCCTTCGGAGTCACGATTGGTACGCGCCGTCCATCTCCGCTTGACCGGCTACTTTCGTGGTGAATGCTGCATTGGTGGGAAGTCGATGTTGCACCCATCCATCAACACGCGCAGGAGACTGGACAGGCGGCAACACCACTTTTCAAGTTTTTGGCATGACCCGATATGGATCGGACCCAACTCCACCAGCTATAGTGGCGCGTGCTCAATCCACTGCCCCACTCACCCGGACACTAGTTGACTTCATCCGCAGGAAATAAACCATTTGCAAATGTTTGCTTAGCTGTGAGATTTTGCAGATTGTTTCACATTGCTCAAAACTGTCGTTTTGTAAAGACGCGATCTGTTTAAAAGTAACTTGACAAAACAACTCTCTTTTTATCTGCTACTAAGCTGGCCTAAGACGTTCGACTTTTCTGTTTTTGTTTTAATTGATATCGATTTTTTGTAGGTACTGGTGCAAAAAGAAATAAAGCGTTGAATAAATAAAGTTTCAAAACAAAAGAACACGACAGAACACTCAAGCACCCTAAATCACTGTTACATCGCAGATTCAATTTCGCGTGCATGCGCTTGTTTTAAAAAGACGCACTTCTCAAAAGACTCAGTGCAAAAAAGCTGACAAGCAACAGAAATCATAGCAACACTTGCACTGCGGGACATCTCCCAGTGCGACGAAGTTTGTACTGCTCCACGCAGAAGCAGGGTGGACATAAAGAAGAAACCGATGAAACCGGCGATTAGTTGATTTTTACTTTTTGGTGAAGATCATGCAGAAATAAAGTTTGTGTCTGTCAAGTAGTTTAAATTTGGCGGGAGGTTTTTTGTTTCAGAGATACTGTGCGCCACACACAAAACTTATATTTTAGAGCTAGGCGAAAAATCTGTGCGGCTTATGGAACCAATCACGGGGCCTGAGAGCAAAAACAGTGGTTTCTTCGCAAGGCACCAGCAATTACAGACTACCGGCACGAACACTTCCAGGTTTGGACATAACTCTTGGGAAAATGCGAGCCATCGTTAAAAATTGTGTTTGCGCAAAATTGAACACAGAAAGATTTCAATGCGAGTTGAAGAAAACAGCTGAAAAAGCTTACAACAGCTGCTGTGTAGGGCAGGCGTGCTAAAGAAAACTCATCGGCATGCTACGTGTTAAGCAGGGTATTTGCTTACGCAACATAAAGAAAGCAAAAATAATTAGAGACAACAGAAATAGGATGGCACACAATTGGAATGTTTGGAGGAATAAAGCAATAAAAAGCAAACGTTCGACTTACAACGCAAAAGAACTTTTAATAAATGATTTGACCAAAGTTGTACTTGCCTTGTCAGCTCAACCGCGTCCACTGTTATCTTGATCAATGTTAGGTTAAATAACTTAATCGCGTTCAAGTTCACTGGTTGAACTTTCGTGCGAACGAGAAGTTAGAAAATGCGAACAGACGTTCAACAAGAAAATAAAAAATAATAAAAAATTTATAATCGCAAGAAAAAAATAAGCAACGTAATAAATTGTGAAGAATCTGGTTGGTAAACCAAAGCCTTCCTTAGCGCAAGCGAAGCTGTGTGCAACGTCAGACTTTCACCATCTGATGGCGAAGAAACAAAAGGGAAAATCAAAAACAAACAAATCTTCATGTTCTTGACCCGTGCAAGGTACAGTGCGACTTTATCAGCACCCAGTCGCGACAAGCGTAGATGTTCCGCCGGAACGGCTCGCATTGCCTTCCCAGCATGCTTTGAAAAGGACTCGTGCCGTTGTCCGGGACCTCGACGAAAAAGTCAGCTAACTGCTGTGAGTACCTGGTCTCACATCTTGGGTTGGAGAAGCTTGGTATGTTCACATCGGTGGTAGGCTCGTTATTTCTACAAGAACCGACCCGAAACAGTTGCTGGTACTTAGAATCGTTGCCGCAGCGTCCGAACAGCACGTACTTTGAAATGATCACTTCCAAGCCTGTCGCCTGGTGCTTTGCCCGTAAAAGAACTTTCTCTTCGGTAGTGGTCGGACAAACGACCTCTTCGACTGCCTGAACGCTGCAAAACAAAATGACGGTTTGATTCGGAGGGCAGCACGAAACTGTGATTTAAAGTAGAGAGGCGGTGCTGCCATGAAAGCAAAATACCCCAGTTACAGCCGATTTGCTCGACGATGTAATTGACGTGCCAGTGCCGGCAATTATGCCTGTGAATAACTCCAGTTCGAGATGCCGTTCGGATTGCCGCGCTATTTTCGCTCAGTTTATTGGTCCGTGTTTTTCTTTGCGCGGACCGTTGTTCGGTTTGGATAAAAGTTTACACGTCACCCAGGCCTAACCCCAACGTAATTTCACGCAGCAGCTGATTTTCGCGACGGCCAGGGGAGATTGCCGTCGATGGCGTTTTATTGATGTTGGCTACAAATAACGCCAGCAATATGTCGAGATGAATGATGCTGAATGTTATCAAAAAAATCGAACCGATCTTGTTGCCTGCGGTAACTGCGTTAGAATAACTTGCGATAGATTTAGAATGGAACGTCTGAAAGTAGCACATATTGTTTTGTTTCAGGTTGGAATGGAATTTTCTGCTGCAGTGAGTGCTTCTAATGAGAATAACATTGAAGATTTCCCTGATTTCTCAGTTGTTTGTTTTACGGCAAATAAGATAAACAAACTCGTGATAAAAACTTCTACGACGCCCCGCCTTGGTAAGTGCATCATTTTACTGTGAGAAAGGTCAGTACATATGTTTTTCACTGAGCATGCGGACTGTGGCCAAACCCAAGTCATTCGCTTCACCACTTAGATTAAAATAACTATAAATAAAGGCCATGTTCGTTACTTTTGCAACTCTTCTGTCAGTGAGTTTCTGCGGTAATAATTGAAACACCAAGTTTTCATTAAACAAAATTATTATCTTAGATTTTAATGTAAATAAAAAAATCACCAACTACTGACTGCAACCGAAAACTTACCTGGATGCAGTCGATCTTCTTGTTCGCATTTGGCGACGATTCCGCATGGTTTTTCTTCGCTGTGACAGAACGATGCTTGGTAACTGTTTTTGACTCCTTTCACCTGCAAATACAACGTCAACCGATTTAAATTACGACAAAACAAGATTTGATTTCTTGCATAACATTTTTCTTCAAATATTTCAGATATTTAGGAGTTCAAATTTTTCGGACGTAAGGTGGTTTACGAAGGATTAAACATGACTTGCAAAGTTGGAAACATTAGTTTTGGATGCTTTTTGAATTTTGTGGCATATCAGCAAAATGTCGATGCAACCTAACGTGCGTCTTTTTATTTTTTCTGTTGTATAAAGGCGTTGAAAACGTTTTCTTTGCATCTTGTTTCAGGTACGCTTTAATTAAACATTTTTGTGCTAGCTGAATTTTCTTACTTTTAGTTTGTAAAAGCGAAAAGCGTAGAGCCCTTCGCAAAACAAACCCTGTTAGTAGTGTGAACCAAATGTTCTTCGACATGGGAGACTAAAATCCCCCCCAGGAGCACTGAAACACACCACGCGTCAGGTCAGTTCTATTTTCTCACCTTTAAGTTTGTCGTGAGGCTGCAACTGCTGCGCAGTGGACGTTGGACTTCTGTCATTTTTCTGTGCAAACAAAAATGTGCCAGACAATGTTTATAAATGCCAAGCCATACTGCACTGGGCATAAAAATAATGGCGACAGATACAGAAACACACAAGAAATGTGTCATTTTTAAACTTCCCTGTTTTTCGCATATGTTAGATATGGCTAAAGTACTGAGATATTTGTTTGTTTCAGGATAATATTTTGCAACTCCATGGAGTTTTTTTCACGAGTTCCTATGTTCCAACAGCAATTTCATAACAATGCTTTGTTTAGCCCTTTAAAAAGTTAACCACGCATATGTGCACTGGATAGAAAAGGCTGCAAAATAATGGAATAGTGCCATCCTTATTGCTGCTAAAAAGACATTACCATGCCTGCGGCAGAGGTCAGCAGCTTGTACTGATGGCGAGTTTCAAACACTGTAGTATCTATCGGCGCGTAATCACCAGCCAGGCCGCGTCATCATATTTAAAGAGGATGGTGCGAATGGTAAGTGGAAGGCGTGTGATCACTTTCCAAAATAAAGATCGTGAAGGCTGTTGTATTCCTCATCCATTTCATTTTCGTGAGTTTTTGCGTCAAAACTGTTATGACTTTTCGCCCTTGTGCTGCTTCTAGACTTTACATTCTTTGCGTTACTTCTATAAACCGTTTTCACCCATGGCAGGAGCAATATTCTATTATGTTGAGCAGTGAAAACAGCGATAAGTTATAGTGCCAAACTGCAACACATGTCACACAAGTCATATAAGAGTGGACCTAATATTTCTGATAATGATAATTTTCCATCCGCAAAAACGCCTATCGGATAAAATAAAATGCACGAACTTGAAAGTACAATATTTTGGAAAAAAAGGTTCAAGCTGTTCTTCAAACGTTCATCGATGTGGTACAAAAGTGTGCATAACAAGTTTGGACGAGTCTTAGCTTGCTCGTCAAAAACCGAAAAGACGCGAGAACACCATTTCCTTGAAAGCAAATGCCCATTGAAAGTCAGCAAACATTATGATTTGCAACTACCAACCTGCTCGTTGGCCAAGTTTCGACAGGCTTTGGCATCCTTAAAGTCTTCCGTATTACATAGCTTTCGCATGATCGCTTTGTCCTTCAGGAGCAGGTCGACATCAAAGGATAAAACTTGATCTGCACAGAGGTTTTTAGAGTTGTCATAAAAACGTATGACATCAGACGTTTTACAAGAAGAGTTAAATCACAGCATTTTCGTCAGCTCGTCAAGTTACCTCCGGAAGAAACTGTTAGATAAATGCAAAGTTGCTGCACAGCTAAGCTTATGCTGCACAGCAGTATGAAACCGTGGTGCTCTATTTATCGAGGGACAATGAAACAAATTTTACGTTGTTTTAAAGCCGAAATGCATGCTACTGATAGAATGTAAAACAATTAAAACCATTTCTTGAAAATTGCTTCCTTTCAGGTGGTAACCACTTTTGTTATGAAAATGACTGAAACAACAAAGCTCCCAATTGCGATTAATGACAAGGTGGAAGAAAGGCAGCGATGTAATGAAGTTGACGCAACTGGTTATGTTGTGAATTAAATTACAAGCTCAGCTATGTGTTTATTTTACTCGAAAAGACGAATGACAAAAATAATTACCATTTTGACCGGACGACTGGCGCTTAGGTATTAGTCTTCGCTGCGACCTTTCGCGGTAAGAAGCTTGATTCTTCGAGCCAGAGCGAGATCTCTGTGACAAGAAAAACATACAAATCAAAACACACCGTTTTAAAACCATCAGAAAGCGGTATTCAGCAGTTGTCGTTGGGAGTGCCAGGAATACCTAAATATGAGGGTGCTGTTTAAAACAAGTTTGGCAGTGATGTGCATTTTTATCTGCTGATATAAAAAGTAAGCCCGTTACACATGGAAACTGGTCAGTCGCCGTTAAAACGAGCTATCTTTATCGCTGTAAACCAGAGATCCTTATCGGCGCCGCAAGATTGCATCGAAAACATGGGTTTACGTTTTGAACTCTTGACGTGACCGCGCGGTCCTAGTGCCTGACGTGAAGTTGTTAAAATAGGAGCATTGGCTGAATTCACCAAAAAAGATCGTAAGACCTAATAAACTTAACCAGGAATGTTATTCTATAAAACATTTGGAGCTGCGAAACGCGTTTTCAAATTTTATGCCCACTTTGGCACATGCTATTCAGCGCAAGCAAACACTTTTAATGCAGCAAGTTTCAGAAAATATTTTTTATCCATTACGAGTTTCGCTTCCTTTAAATTTAACATACTCAGCTATTTTGTGTTGCAACGCACAAGCTATTAGAGTTACCTGCAAATACATCGCCTTGCGGGAAATGAGCTTTAATTGCAATGTAGTTTGTCTCAAAAATGCATTATGATAAGCAGAACAATAGCACTATCCTACAAATCAACCAAAGCGACTTTCTGAAGCGAAGAGTTGAGCTATTCAGCAAATGCAGATGTTTGCAGTGAAATCACCCTGGCATCTGTAACTGGTAAGCAAAAGCCCTCCAAGCTTGAGATGGCGACTACAAGCTATCTCGGTAAGTACAGGATGGAGCTTAAAGCCTTTTGTTGGCTTATTAGTTTCATGCAGCTGCAGTTGGTTTCGCAGTCGTTGCTTTTGACCACCAACGCTATTCAATCTCTCATTTGAATGACGTCGAAGCCAATCCCAAAATGTACTTACGGAGAACGCACTCCTAACGTAATATTAGTAATTTAAAATTTATGAAGCAAAATTTTAAAAGAAGTGATCTGTTTTGGTTAAGCTTGTTTTAAACGCCTGTCCGTGGTCTGCGCTGCTCTGAAAGGGCAGTAGTAAGAAATGCGATTGGCTGACAAACGAAGTTAAACGAGTACTCAAAACTTATTTCATTCGCAAATGAAAACGAAATGAAGGTTGTCAACAAAACCTTGAAAGTTGGAAACAAAACGCCGTTCAAAATTATTTTGCTTTTGAAGAGTTTTCGAGTCTTTTTTGACAGTCGCAAAGCCCGTCTGTAATTTTTCTAGCGCCGGATTTTCTTGTAGTTTGAAGTGTTGGTGTGAAAATCTCCGTAACTGATCTAATCTTTAGTGACTTCTTAATCTCCGCAAAAAGTTGCCGCACAAAGCAGAAAATTTCACAGAATGCTATGTTGCGACAGCTTTTGGCGTTCTCATGACAGACAGCCTACACCCAGTTCTGGCAGAGGTCAGTAAGGACGTTTGATTTTGTCTCGCGATCGTCTTCCGCCAGAACATGAATCAACGATGTTGATAAAACTAACCGCGATTACACTTGCCGATCCTAGAAAGAGAGCGGTGCGGATTTGGCGGTTATCATTGACAGTATTCGATCATCGTGAAGCGGATCTGTAAAAGCGCTTGAAGCGGATCTCTGACCTATACAAGCGCTTAACATTTCGCAAAGCTTGTCTCGTCGGATGCTTTTTAAAGAAAACGAAGAAAATGGCCGTCCGACGGTTGTTACATGAGCGCAGATCAGCTATTTCTAGTACAAGCGTTTGTGTCGAGACATGACTTGGTCACCCTGCGTCGACCGCAGAGACCACTTATTGGATTAGGACGTAATCACTTGCAGAAAGCAATATCTTCAAAGACGAAAAATTTAACGTTCATCAAGGCCTATCGAAGTAAAGAAATATTAAATCACCTTAAATGACAACGCAAACTTCTGCTTTGTGATGCTCTTAAAATACAAGTTTAACTAATTCCTGAAGGACAAACACAAATGGGGAATCTTTGCAGTTCCCACTGGTTCAACTTTATGATATCAGTAATTTCACGCTGGAAGCATTTTCCAGCAGCTCGCGCGGTGTGCGTCTTGCGGTGCGAGAAGTCTACTGGTGCCTTGTGTGCACAGAGTGACCGCTAAAATCTGTATCTGCTCAGAAAGGTTTTGCTAGAAAGAACTAAATATGCTTTTTAAAACTCAAAAACTACCATCACCATTTTTCACATACTCACTTGTAGATTGTCCCGGGGTGACTGTCGAAAGCATCCGGCGATGCACTGCATTTTATCCGCATTGATTCTCTCTCCTCGCTGGGAACACAGTTCGGAAGGTTTTTCGCAGCTGTTCTCGCAGAAGGCGAGGGCGTTGCGGCACGATTTCTTGCATGATTCTTGCCACGCGGCAGATCCGCACTTAGATGCGATTGCGGCCGCTCCGGATCGTGGTCGAGGCAGCCCTCCGCGAGCTCCGGCGACAGACAGCGCTGTGGTTGATGTAGACAACATACAGACTGCAATTAACGTGAAGAACGTCTTCATCGACGTTGCGGCACATCGGCATGTTTCTTTGCGGTCTGAGGGCTTCTTGCTTGAACATGTTCGATTGAAACACTTGTTCTCCATCGCATTAAACAAAACGTGAATTTTGTTAGATCCTAAAATGTGCTGTAAATTAACAGAAACTTCAGTCAAAGGATTATATTATATATGTGTGTGCGCGTGCGCGTAACGCGCTTCGCTCTGAATGGCTTGCTTTGATCGCCGCCTGTCTTCGAAACACTTATGTTTTGAAATGGCAAAAGAATCGTGTCATCTTTCGCAACACTTCAGACTCTTCTTGATGCTACCGACTCACCTTGACCGTGACTCAGCAGGCTCATCCTGTAGCCGCCGAGGGCAGCAGCTCGACTACTTTTCGTTGTCATGCTTTCCTTTTATATATATTGGCGGCCCGGAAGCGATGCGTGAGGTGTAAGCAAACTTTCCAAATGCTGCCCTTTTTTCTTCTGCTCTCGTTCGCGGAGGCTAAAACAGCAACACAGGTAATCGTGGTTCAATCAGCCTCAGCCTCGACCCACCTCGTGGACGAAAAAGTTGCCAGGCGTTGCATTGTCATGCCGTCACCGGCGATTTTAACAACACGCGAATAGCTTGGGGTGTTCACACCCTAACGCGGCGCCTCGCCTGCGCTGTTGGCGATATTTCCGTGGTGCGCGACTGGCATTGTTTTGTTTCTTTCTCGGCTGCTCAAAGAAATTAAAAATATCAGAAAACAGTTTGGCCAAACGACAACGACATGAACTTTAATGCAACCTTTTGGCATCTACTTTATTCACAGCCGCGTTGCTTTAAGCGGTAAAAATGCATATCGGTGGCGTAGTGCCCAGAACGTTTTTTTTTTATTCCCAACTGCTGTCATTATACGTGCTGATCAAAAGCCTGTAGGAAACTTGATTTGGAATAACTACTTTACTGCAAATCCATTCTGTGTGTCTCTTTTGTAAAAATGGCTCGAGATATATTGACAATCCCCTGCTACTATGCTCACGTTCTTCACAAGAACAAAGTCACAAAAAGCGCTTGGTGGACTTGCACTAGCAAACAAAGAGTGATTAGAAAGATACAACAGCAGTCAATCTTTGCGGTCGAGTTGTTAAATAAAGCTGTTTAATTTCCATTTGCCAACTTAAGTTTCGTGTTTAGGTGGCCTGCCTGTCGCACCCGTTTCCTCAGGCTCATTATGTTATTAATACTCCCTGGTCAAACAGTATAGACACGTGGGGTGATAAGCTATGGGAAGCCAAGCATTTATTTTCAATTCAACATAAGAACATTCTTATACAAAAATATTCGAACTTTTGAAAGTTAAACTATTTATTCTTGTTTTTTCCATTACAACATAACAGGAGCTCGGTCTCCGTACTTTGACAGTTGTTAATATCGATTCAGTCAAATCAAGATTGTTTCCAGATTATTTTCAAAAGAAAACAGAAAACAATCCGAAAAAAGCCGCAACGCAAAACGTAAACGTACTCGTTATTTAAAGTGCGCATTAGGTGACGTGTTAAATGTACGCACAGGACGCCGACGTCTTCTTCGTTTTCATCACTGATCACTTCTCAATAATACAAACTCAAGATAGAATCTTGCAGGTATTTGTCGTGAGTAGAGTCAGTCACTGGCTGTGTTCAGGAGTGTCGACTTTGTCCATGAACCGATTCCCGGGGGTTTGTTTCGGTTGTTTGTTACATCATTAGCGTTCCAGTTTTGTGATTTCACGACGTTATATTATTTGACCCCTGCCACACCTTCCTCGCTAAGGTTAATTTGGAGAATGACCTGCGTGGCCTACACATTGACCTGTAATAAAAAGATAACGACCGTGTATAAACTTCCAATGAACTTTCAGTGTTGCATCATGAGGACCACCGTAGTAGCCAAACTATGAGTTCATGTACCTCAGCATAATCACTTACAGTTTCATTCTGCTATAAGTTAGGTCTTTTTTCTGCACAGATGTAGAAACTGAGCAAGATTTAAAGCTGTCTTTTCCGCCTGCTTTCCGGGATTCGTTTACTCTTGCTTCTACAATAGACCTGCGTTTCATATTAAACAGTCAAAATTTACCGCAGCAACAAATTTGCTGATCTGGACAGAGCTCACCGGAACAACTCTAATAGCACCCAAACACCTTCTGACAATTCCGATCATGATATTGGGCAAACTGTAATTTTTCCTTTACAATAAGAAACCCCAAAATAGATTTGTTTTGTGAAAACGAGATAGTCTATTGCAATGCATAAACCTCACATGAGGTAGCTGAAGCTGGGCCAGATGCAGCCATGTCCATTTCTCTTAAAGACTTTATATAATTATTTTGCCAACCTAAGCTCAGTTTTGGGGAATATATTGCAACTAAAGTAGGAGAGTGGTCATGAATACAAAAAATATATTATGCTAACTAACACTTGTCCATGAGGTATGATATGCATATGTTGTTGTTAACGGGAAACAACTGCAACGTTGGAATTGTTTGCTGTTAGTTATACTAGCGTGAATTAGTACAAGACGAATTTTTTCACAGTGAAAGTCATAAGCTTTTACAGATGAACGAGAAATTCAAGAAACCAGATTTTTGCAGATTTCCAACGTCAGCAAATTTGACTGTTTTTTATTTTGTATTCCGTGTTTTCGGTAATCGATTTGTTGCAAACAGATTCGTGCTTCTGTTTCATCCTTGTCTCGTCTCACCGCAATGTGGGGCTTCTTTTTCAGATTTCAGCTCCAGATGCTCCAGCAAAATTGGCTGAAGATCTGTCTTACGCTGGGTTGTGCTAGAAATCAACGTGAACTGTTGCATTTTGAGTACAACCGAAGATGGAACGACGTGGTATAAATGATCGTTTTTAGCCCAGTGCAAAATTTGCGAAGAACGTCCTGATAATTTGCGATGGAACCGTTAAGCCAAGCAAGTCTTCTGACATTTCACAGCTGGTCCAAGCTGGTTATTTTCCTTCACTCAAATGGTCTTAAAAATAGCTTGTTTTCTGCGCAATCATTCGACGCAATATTACACAAATTTCAGTGCTTCTATTTTATTTTTGCAATAGTTTGTAAATTGTGGTGGCGAAAAAGGTCCAGCTACGTTCTGCACGTAAATGAGCGTACTTCGTCTAGTAGGCCTATATACGTCTTGATTTTCAGCAAATCCATGGAACCTGAGCAAATATAACATTTACGTCTTTGCATGCTAAATGCCAAGTTCCTAAATATAGCAGCGCGTCTAGTGCAGATTCTGGTTTCCGACGGTGAGTTGACGTTTGCTTTGCTTGTTTAGGAGTATTCGCCAATTAAACGGCCAGGTGTTTTTGTAATGGTGTGCAACGACTTGTAAATACAACCGTGATTTATGCCAACTTAACTTTAGACTTGCTTCAAGATACAACCTTACATGGCATGTACTGATATTCATAACCGTTGGACTTTTTCATAGCAAAGCAAAGTTATCCGGAATTTGGTGGAAACCTCCAACAAGGTTAGCTTCTCTCTGCTAGGAATAGCTTTCAAAAATCTATGCAGTGAAATTTTAGCGTAAGCAAGGGTCTGCTGAAATTACATAGAATGAATAAAGTTTAGTTTGAAACTCTTTCTCTATTAAAAGTGATAATTTCCATACTTTTTTAAAACGCCTCTTTGAAACTCCAACACCCAACATGAATTCTTTAATCTTTCAGTTAAAGCACTACCTCTCAGTGTTTGGATTCCCTGCCTGACCTAGCGTTCACCACAACAAGGTTTGCGTTTTAAACTCAAAATTCTTACGAGCTTTGTCGTGTTGAGAAAGGATTTCTATAGCAGGTGAAACTTTCGAAAAAATGTATGACTTTGAGGCTTTCTCAGAAATGTGAAGTTTACAGTATCCAAAATAATTTATTTCTAAATTAGCTGAACGAAATACAACTCCTAACAAGCAGTACGTGCAGTTATACAGTTAAAAAGTTCATGCAAGGCCATCTTCATCAGAAGATCTGCATTGCGTTCTGAAACTTGAATTGAAGCCACAACAGAACATTACTATATAGAATCAAAATATGAGCACGAAAATAACTTGAAAATGTATAGTTTGAATGTGCGTATAACAAAGTTGCATTTCAAACTGCAGTGCCAACCTCAGTTTGAATGTCCAAGATTTTGGTCTCGACAGAACCATTTCTTAAATAAATCTTGGTTTCAAATAACGCGTCTTTAAGCGAGCTCCAGTCTTATAAAACTATTTTGGTGTAGGCCTTTGCGCTGGCTTGTGCATACCGTATAGGGGTTTGATGAAGCAAATTTTTTTATATTAAACTTTTTTCACAAATAAAATATGCAGTCTGCGGCAAACGGTATTATGATATTTGCGGTGCGCAAAAACTGATGATCGTTTTTGCTCATTTTTTGTTCTTCATTTCAAAAAATATACGTGCGGTTCACATTTTTGCTAGCAGGTCGCCCACGAAACGTTACGCACTACTATCGATAAAGGCTTTAGTCAATAAGAGAGGAGCTTAGATATAGGGTAACTGTTATTGCAATGCTTTTATTAAAAGAGCAGCCTTTTACAATCAAGCAAGTGCGGCCCATATTTTTGCACACCGAATAGCAGCGCCCTGAACCCGCGTATGAACTGTTGCGCAAAAAATCACTAGAAAAATCATGCTGATTCACTTAAACGATAAGTGGATATTTTGCAAGCATCTGTTGTTGACAAAAAACGAAGGCCGCAGGTTTATTTTCAGTATGGCACAAAACGAGAAAATGAAACAAAATCCTAGGAATAGGACATTCATTGCACATGAGACAGAATGTCGTGGATGTCGTTATTTTTTTAAGTAGAACGTGTCAGCGTTTTCACTCCGTGTTGGTAGTTCAACACTTATTTTGCATATCTGTCAGTAATACCTGTATTGCACAGACTCTTCTTCAAATCACAGACGCGTCGCACGCCAGCGATCTTCCACAATAATTTAGTTCTGGTGTCGAAAAACACAATCAATATTATTTGCAACGCCCTTCCACAAGCCTGGGCTCAGTAATGTCGATCGTCGCATCAGAAAGGTATGGCGTTAAGTAACATTTTCCGTTCGTGAACCTGTTTTTTTGAATGTTTGCATTGTGTAGATTACACTGTCATTGGTATTTTTTGGTCCAACAAACGGCAAAACCTGAAAAACTTATTACACTGTTATTCAAAAGTTCATGTTGTACTGTACTTTAATTCAGTAACAGATTTGTCCTTGGCAAACAAACCTCACATGGGTATTCTTTTGTGGCTCAGCACGGCCTGTGTTTTCAAAGCTATAAACTAATATAAGCAGAGTCATAATTTGTTGTTGTCCGCCTCCAAACAGGCATGGAAGTTAGTGCACGTTTAGACCAGTGGGCTCTACTTTCAGTAAATCTTAGTTTTAATTTAGTAAAGCAAATTCAAGGTAGATAATTCTATAGGAACTCTGCGGACACCCAGAAAGACGTGGGTTACGGTGTAGTTAACCTGTGCCTTTCCTAATAAAAAATCCTGACTGCGAATAGTAGTAGGTCATTGGCGATAGGGGATAATGCATTTACATTTACAGAACAAATAGTCTGCAGCCACACAAAAAAGAAAACAGAGCGGTTATCTGGTCAGGTGCTCCTACAGCAGGCGTGGGGAATCTGTAATCCACGGGTCAGATTCGGCTCTCGTTAACATTTAACATGGCCCGCATCAGAATTTTCGTTGCGCAAATTAGAAAACAACATCCCGTCAAAACGAAACTCAATGACAAGCAGACACGTAGACAGTAAGTAATGAGAATTCTATCTCGCTCCTTTGCATAGCTTTCTCTCTTTTTTTCCGTTGGAAGATAAGATAAATTTCATTAATTTTTGCAGCTCGCCAGCGATATTCCATATTTCATACGGCCCGTGGTAGTAAATAGGTTCTCCACCCCTTCCCTAGAGAAACTAACAATAAAACACATCACGGTGAATGAAATAAGGCCATGTGAAACGGGACAACAAAAGATGCAATCAAAGAGGGATGCTTACAGTATAATCCACACAGTTGCGCAGGTGCTGCTGGGTTGCAACTGGTTTATCTAGGTTAGAAAAGTGATCAAACATACTCTGCCGCAGTGGACCGATCAAAAATAAGGCTGCTGTTAGGAAAGCAATCTGGACAATGGGTTGCAAATCAAACCATCTTAGGCATGAAAATTCTGCATCATCGGCAATAGTCCAATCATTGTTGGAGGTGAATTATGAGCATTCCATCTATCTAAAGTACTCTCGTTTTTACTATTTGACTTAGATGAAAAAGATGTTACAAAAGAAGGTGGGAATATGCCAAAAGAAGATGGAACTCACAAAAATATTATGTACGTTTGTTACTGATAAACAAACTACTTTGCATAGCATGCAAAGAGTACATGCGATAGATGTATGCGGTGCTGAGTATGTTTTCAATTTCTTCGCGAAGGTCCCGTGAAGCATCTTCGAAACTTAGAAGACACACATTAATCAATGTTGAAGGTTGAAGTCTGGACAACCTGTAAATATTTGAACTTGATTCAAGCATTCACATTTCCGAGAAAAAACAAATACAAGCGGATATCGTGGATCACTGACATAATAAAAATGCACACGAAACAAGCGCCGCTTCGGTCTTCATTTTCAGGATTATGTGTTAAGAGAACACTGCCGATAAAGCTTCGTTGCGAAACAGGAACGCTCTATGTAATTGCTTGTACTACGTTAGTGTCGTGTGGCGAGAAAATCTTATGAGAAATAAGTACAGCAGGTTGTATCTCGCAGCTTGATCCGGTAGCGATCCTGGGCCTCTTGTACCAGAAATTGTGGATTAAACGATTTCTTATATTTTATTCTGAATTTCTACGTTTTCATCGTGACATAACACTTTTCTGAAAAAGAAAGCGTTTTCCTGATATCAATCAGGGAAGGCGTCTGTGATAAAAGTGAAATACGAGGTAAGGCGCTGTGGTGTTGCAGGCCAACATTAACAAAACATCAACTTTAGAAAAACATCTACCTACTTTCAACTAGTAGATACAGTCGCAAACTGTAGTGCCTGCCTGCGAGCATTACTTCGTATTTCTCTTATGACGCATTATACTCTCTCGATTTCAACCTGCCTGGCGCACGGTAACTGCGATGATTCATCCCGTGCTTCCGTGCATCTAAACCTGCCTGGCTTTATCTGTAGGTTCGCAAACTTGTCTAAAACAAAAGGATGTTTATGACAGAGAGACCATAGAGGAGTTGCCAATTGCTTTGTCAGAAACTGTTTCAGTTTCAGAACGAACCAAGAAAAGTAACGGAAAAGGAGCAAAAAGCTGTATCTACAAGCGTCCACCGTTGTAATACTTCTCGTTGCGAAAGCAGGGAATACCACGTATGCAAATGAGAAAATGTCAGACTCAACATACATGACGCCCAAAGTGAGGACTGCAAAAACGGAACAGTTCACAATGGTTGATATGTCAGAGCTGCTTGTTACGGATCCACCCGTGGTACCTACAGCGATGCTGAACCACCCGGACCGCAAAGAGACAAAGCAATCGGATAAATGTAAACCAACATCGAAACTACTTCAGCCTAACCACGAGTCTCACTTGACTTTGAAAGAAAAGTATCGAAGTCACCTGGCAAAGCACTACGACCTAACACCTGCACAGGAGAAAGGCAGCGACATCAACTCGTCCCAAAGCACATGCGTCGAGGTATGTTGCCAGCAGTTACACTGGTTTAGCTGATATTACTTAACTAGACTTGTACGCTTCCAATTGAACAATGCCTGGAAGCTGAAAAAATCGGGACTTGACAACACCTGTTGTATCAATATAGGTTAACCGACGACTGTATATTTTTGGATTCAATAGTCAAACTGACGAACTCAAAAAAATTCTTAAGAAACAATTTTCGCAGCGTTTTTCAAATAAATAGAATGGAGAAAAGTTTTTGAAGCCAATTTTATTTATAACTACCGGCAGCTTGTTGGAATCTTTTGAGCTCTGGAAAAAACGACTGCAAAGCAAAAGGCACTTGTTTTTCTTGCTTAGAGGCAGCCTTCTTGGTGGTACAGTCATAAGAAACATCCAATTTTCCCCTTCAGTTTGGAAGTATTGGAACATGCATTTCCATAAAATTAAAATATTTCGACAGTCCAAACGGATATTTCATGCATTTTACTGTTGATATATCTTGACAAACATGTGCTTGACTGAATGACATCTGTTGCAAAATCCAATATTTACAATGCGCGCAATAGAATCGTACATAAATTTGGAAATTGTTGATAAAAGCAAAAGTTTTACCCAACTTAAAGCAATTTAAACAAAATTAATCGAAAAAAATCACATTGCAGTCATCAAACAATGAGAGCTATTCTTCTGTCTTCGCTGTCGTAACAACACAAATGTTTGCATATAATCAGTTTTGTCGTGCTCTGCTTATGGACGTTACGAAAGTGGTGCGCAGTAGAAATCAACGGATGACTGTAACCAAAGCCACAAGGCAGGTACTCTGAGGACTCGAAAAAGGCAATGATGTTTAGGCCAAGAGTACGACCAGTTGAAATTCTTAACTCCAAGGCGAAACCAGGTGTAGATTCTTTTGATACGTTCTGGGTATAAGTAATAAATCAAAGCGATACTACGCAGCATAGAACAAATATTTTGAAGGATCGAAATCATAATCAAGATAAATTCTTCGAACAATCAACGAGTATTGGTAAGCTGGCATTACTTTGCACTCCTAAATATGGAGTATTACTCTCTGGTGTAGCATTAACAGAAAGTTAAACCTACAAATGATTCATGTTTTAGATTTTTGTCTTCATTTTTATGGTGTAAGCTCTTGATTGTGAGAACTGGTTCGATCACTTCCATCATACTGGTGTGTGTATTGGTACATCGCAGAAATAGCAAGATTAACGTTCGTGTTGCCCATGCCTGCGCGCAAGGTGCGAGAAATTACTCAATTTGAAAAGATAAAACAATTACTCATTTTGTGAAATTATTTACCTACTTCTTTCTATAGAATTTTACTTGTTTCTATATAACGTTACTTCTTTCCATGTCTATGTAATTTTGTGTAATGTTTCTCTTTCTTGTAATTATTCTGGAACTCTAGCATTTCTACGCCCGCTCAGCAACACTTATCTTCATTACTGGGTGTTCTTTGTTTATTCGAAAAGTAAAATATAAATATTACAACAAACATAATCTGCCACTTTTTGGTGGATCAGAAATCAGCCCACCCGATTCCTTTCGTCTTCGACCCATTTAATTGCACCAAAAATGCGGTTGAGTGTGCACCATGCATTTTGCTTAACGACACAGTCTTGATGTTGTGAACTGCTAATAGTTTCCACAGCTCTGATCACTTCTCACTTCTATAACTCTTTTGGGTTTATGATTAAACTGCGCTGTTCACATGAACTCGGAAAATCAACGAAAATATTTGTTTCTCATGTTGGATAGTATAATAAAGCATAGCGCCTAAATCTATCAAACATGTTCCAGAGTGCACTGGTATTTATTGTCACCAATCTTCGCAATATATTGTAACTCATTCAACAAATTATCCGCTCGTTTGTGCGATTTGGGTAGATGGTCATTAGTAAGACAAGGAACGTTTGATTCTTGATTTGCTTGCAAAAGGAAAGTCCGCCGGCTGCCTTGCGTGCTAACCTTGCGCGCAAATCGTTTTCTGAGATATCATCAGATGACTAAGAGCAATGCCGCATTGCTTAAGGTACCGATCTTGATTTAAAGCTTCGATGTTAAAGCACAGTTGTCTACTTAGATTTTCATCACCCAATTTTTGACATTTTCATCAGAAGTTAAGTCGAGTCATGCCAGCAAAACTGCTTGAAAATTATCGAGTGACATAACTAGAAAATGGGGAAATTTGTCAAAATAGCATGCTGAGAAATTTCGCAAACTTATGTATGAGATAACATCTTTTTAGAGATCAACGTGTGTGAACAAGCTTCAGTACGATTATGCGCTATCCATGAAAAACAGATCTAATTTTGCGATTTGGTGAATACTATGCCGGTATTACTGTAGTTCAACACAGATTGCAGTCTGTCGAACCTTTAGAGACAACCAAAACTTTGTGGATTTTAAGACTCCGCCCAAAACTTTACCTTGTTTGGTAATGGTTAAACTTCTGGTTTTCACAACTGTTTTAGCTACTATTGTCGCTTGTGGCTTCAGTTTGAGATCACATTCATTTAACTGGCCGTGTTTAAGCTTTTACATAACATGAAAATTAAAAAATTTAAATATGTTAACCAATGCACTGCTCCTGTGATTTCAGCACACAACGATTTGTGTTCATAAATCCTAAATCTCAACAGAGTTGTTAGTCTCGATCATACACAAATTGTTTTATGTGTAATCTTCAGTTAGCTAAACTTTAACTTAAGCGAACACTAGCCCTACTTTCAGGTTAATTTAGTTCAAACCAATGTTACTTTTTAGGAACACAAGAGATAACAATAGATAGTTTGCTTTGTTCACGACCACTGTTTTTCTTAAGGGTTTTCACTTGCAAGGCCCTTTTTGTCATGTTAACTAGAAACTCTTTTCAGTTGCCTAGATTGTTACGCAGCCAGTGAAGTTCAACTTCTTTTCACGGCAGTTACCTGAAGCTTTTGGCAAGCGCAAAAGTGTGACAATTTCAAAGTCAACACTTTGACAAAGTCTCCACACTACTAAACTCCGCTCGACAAAACTGTAATGCGTAGAAGTGGAAAGGAATCTGCAAAATCATCATTTAAGTGTGCACTTTGCAACTCCAAACTCTACTCAGAAAAACTCAAACACCTGCATACAATACTGACCCTGTTTTTCCCACCATCTCAACAACATTTTTAAGAAAACCCGGTTACAAGCTCCATTCCAAAGATGTTCTGCATTGAATTCCTGTACCTGGCTGACGTCTTACTTGACGTTCTTTAAGTATTTTCGGTTCTAGATGGTGCTTTGCTACAGATTTTACGGAGAAACACAATCACAAAAGCTTGACTTAAATTACTGCAATAACATTCAAAAGGTTTAGCTCGGACGTATGACATAAGTAGTAATTTTGAAAAAGTGTGTTTTATGAGCTTGCCTAAGAATATTGTTCGTGTTATATGCATTGGTTTTTGCCCAATTAACTTAGACTTGTGGTTATATGAAAGAAAAACGTGTTTTTTCAGCAAACACGTTTTGTATTTTTGTTTGTTTTCTTTTGTTGCTTGTGTTTCTTGACAATTGCTATCACCTCTCGGGTATTTTTCATTTTATTCCACAATTTTTCCGGTTCAAGCAGCCCTTTCCATCAAAATAAATCTTGTGCTTCTCACAGATCAACACCATTTTTAAAAAACTTTGACAAGAGTTACATTGAAACTCCTTAAGCAGTGGCAAAAACGTGTTTGCAACAGTATTGGTAGATTTGAACACACTTCTTATTTTGATCGAAATTTGCTGCAGTTAACTATTCTTTCTTAGGCTATTGGAACCGGTGCTGTTGAGATCTATTCGGATACTCAATCAAATAGAATCTCACTTGGAGTTTATGCCATGCCCAGGTCTTCTCCCACACGTCTCGGGAGAGACGAAACAGTGCATGCAACCCACAAGGCAACGATAATTTCGCCGGGTGGATCGGAATACACCAGCTTCTTCAGGTACGTTTAAAAGTGTGGCCATGTCAGAGGATTCAAGCGGTTCGGCCTTCATCTCTTAATCAACGCGTTGTTGCTTTGTGGAGAATATTGCTTTCTCCTGCAGGTGGAACATTCTTCAGTATAATGCATCGACACGAAGAGATTTTCGATCGGCGCTCTTACCAAATGAACTAAATAAAATTCGATAAGCGTGAATTGTTACTCGAAGGACAGCTGACCTGGCTGAGTGAAAATGAGGGCTTTATAAAGGTTGACAGAGCTGTGCGAAGCACAAAAAGTGCAGTTTTTCCCTCTGTTCACATAATCTTTTCTATTTTATTCGAATTACTTGAAAAAACGAAGGACTGTTTTTTCGCGTGGACTGATCTTAAGCGCTTTATTGAGATCCAAACCATTTTTTTCTAGGATAGTAAAGAAAGAAAAAAACTTGCAAGACGTTAATGCATCTATTAGCTTTTATACTTCACATCAGCTGCTCTGCATCTTGATACGAATCTGAAAGATTTATCGGATTCAAGAGTGTTTGTTTCTTTCCTCTTCCGACAATTGGGGTAATAATCTTTTACCGCGATAGACGTGTCTTTGTCGTTTGGGTATCGAGTATTGAAAAGGCGTGCTGGTGACAAATCTGAGCCACCTGTTGCCAAAACAAGGGATTCGTGTGCTGCTAACACAGTATTGCTTTGTCGTTCCTTGATCTGATTGGAATCATTCATGAGATATGGTGTTGTCAGTTAAGACGATCAAACCTCTGCAGCAAAGATTAAAATGGTTCTTCTGGTTAGAAGGCTCTGATGACGAGATCCTTGCGGTTAGTGTTTTGCTTTGACTGAAAACGCGCTGTGACTGACGTCAAGATAAACAACACAACTAAAGGCAACTGTCAAATCACACTGCAGTAAAATCAAAAGTACAAGTCAATCTACGAAACAATAAAATTTATTAACCGCTTTGTGGCTTTACCTGGATATCGCATGGACATGAAACACGTAATTACTTGAACAATAGAGATAGAATCTTTACGTCAGTTGATATTTTTGAATGCTTGATGACAATCATTCGCACAGTCTTTTAAGAAAAGAAGCTTTGGAATTTTTAACATTATTCTGATGGTGCTGTACACTGGTTCATTTGGCACAATGTTTGTGCCGCAAGGACTGATGTTTGTAATTTATTTTATTTTTGATGAACTCAAATAAACGCGACTGCCCACGACAGTTTTTTCACACGATTTCAAAGCAACTGATCTGCCTCCTGTTTTTTTGAATGAGTGACAGAAGCATTCGCACCACGTTATCTTAGTCCTCAAACATGACTCCAAAACCATACGCAATTTGATGGAGTTATCTCTATGAAAACGGTTCTGAACCATTCACTACACTTAATAGTAAATCAGATTTAAATGCTAAGTGATTGCATTTAGCATTTGAATTGGTACCAAATTGTTTTACAGCAGAAGTCCAACACGCATAGTATTGTGATAATGGGAAAGATCGTTGCTGTGGTAAATATTTTGGAGGCTGGCTCTTTTTACAAATCTCTGCTTCATTTTAAGCTTTCCGGCTATGTTTGTGCAATAATCTCTACTCTCTTGTAACTCAGATTTTTGCTTCAACGACGATCAAAATTATAGACGTAAAGTTCAGTTAAATCTCAGTTCATCTTGACACCAAAAAGAGTATCATTGCTCTTCAGTTTTTCAATTGGTTTTTGTTCCGTTTCTCACCTTTGTTCATGAATCATGGGATATGGCTGAAAGAATACTATCTCAAAACAGGTAGCAAAGAGGATTTTTGCGGAGAATTTAGGGCGTGACACTTCGCGACAAAGTACACAGCTGTGAATTTGTAAAGTCCTGAAAGTTTGAACTACTCTTCCTGCGAATCGTGAGATCCCGGCTACTGTGGTTCGGTCACGTGACCAGGATGTCCCAAAAAATTGGCGAGGCAGTCCTATTGGCTGTACCCACGCAGGAAAGCAACTTACAGGCCCAAATGTGCAGCCAGGGGCTGTAGGGGATAAAGCCTACTTATTCTATCAGAAATACTGATGTTTATTTTCACAAATTTTTACTTCGGTATCGGGTGCATAGCAGAAAGTTTGGGGGACTAGCAGCAGGTGTAGTAGCATATTTGTTAGCATTACAGGTGTTTGCCTCCGTTGACTTAACTTGAGGCTTGTTATTCATGAACGGACTTAAGCGTGTCTAAGCGAGCACCTGCTCCCAGTAAGTTACGTGGCGCATACCGAAATCCAGGGATAAAACCGTGGCAGACTTTTCTTTTGTGTCCATTTCTGGGCCGCACCTACGCGGTGGTAGAAAACTATGAAACTCCCTCTTGCATTCGTCCACGCAATAAAGAATGCAGGCTTAAGGTTAATGGTTCGAAACGAAAGTAAAACGAAAGTAAAATTGTTTCAACTTTTCAAACGTATTTTTTGTTGTTTTTTCAAGAAAATGCCAGAAACAAAAATGTTTTAGAATTTTCTTTCTGGCATTTAAAAAAACAAAAAAATATTTTAAAAATTGAAACAATTTAACTTTCGTTTCGAAAATATTTTTGTTTCCGCAAATGTTTTCTAAATAAAAACATTTTATTTTCGTTTCAGAAACACATTCACTTTTGTTTGCAAACTACAGTAAAATCTTTTCGTTTCGGAAACAAAAAATTTTACTTTCGTTTGGAAAACACTTTCATTTCGCAAATGTTTTCTAAATAAAAACATTTTCGTTTCAGAAAATTCTTTTTTCGTTTTGGAAACACTTTCTCTTTTGTTTCGGAAACACTTAGTAAAATATATCGCAAAAAATTGCATCGGTTTTGCTGTCGTGGCTCATGCGTGCCACCCTCCCTTGAGGGCCAGTGTTTCCACTTGAGAAGGTTTGATTTGCAGATTCTCCTACGTCGATATCTGGCTCCAGTAGCTCGCGATTCTGTTGCGCGTACGTGTAGACTAGTCTGAGTCTTTCTTTGTTGTGATAAGCTATCCTTGGGGAAATGTCTTTGAAGTATTTGTGGAAAAATGTAAAAACTGGGACCCCATTTAGTGTATACTTCAGTCATTAGTATTTTTTGGTTTTCAGTAGGTTGCTGTTTTTATGTGTTTTTCGGAAGTTTTTGGGTGATTTCGGTTGTTAGTATAGCCATCCTCATCCGAATTCATTGTCATTTCTCAGCTTTTCTTCTGAGTATTGGCCACTGAGTCCTCTACGTTGGCCAGTGGGACCCCTTCAGCTATGTTTACCCCCTGGATCAAACCTCTAGTTACGCTACTGCTCAATACTCACCGGAATCTATTAAGATTACACTTTGTTTAAGCTCCTTAGCTCGTCTCTGCAGCCCTTTTTACGTAAAGTTTGCAAAGGGTGACTCAGAAGATAATTTATTAGCGTAACTGTTTTAAACATTGCAAAGTTTGACAGGAGTAACTATATTCTCCACAGAAGTGACAAACAAGTGAATTCGTCGTCAAATTTCTATAGGAAATCGATTTCACGCAAACTTATCCTCATTCCCTAACTCTTATTCAAACGCTTGATACAAACAGGAAATCAGAACACCATGAAACTCTATAATAGATAGATTGTCTTGTACCGAGTGCACCTCAACACCTAAGTGGCATTCTCTTGAAGTTTGTGATTGGATAAATATATTTAAATTGTTTTAAACCAGTGTGGTGACGTTACATATAAATAGTTTTGGCAAAGCAGTGTAGTTTACTGGATGCAGAGCCCCATCAGCCGCACTCCATACCCCCCACTTGGGAGGGCCCACGCTGTCACAGGGACCCAAAATTTAGTCCCGTCACCACTTAGCTCCCCAAAGAAAGCTTCGACCCCCAGATTGAACTATGAAGCGCTAGAAATCAGTGAAGTTGGGAGGCCCTTTGAAAGAAAAGTGCATTTAAAGCAAGGTACAGTATTTACACATTACAACTGCTGTTGGGGGCCCCTTCAAAAGCAAAGTAGCCTACTTATACATTACAGTTGCTGTTGGGCACCTATGGAAGTACATTACAGTTTTTTACACATTACGGTTGCTATTGGGGGCCCCTTTGAAAGCGTAATGCGACTACTTACACATTACATTTGCGATTGTGGGCCTCTTTGAAAGCGTAGGACTTACACATTAGAGTTGCTATTGTGGTACCTTTGAAGCAGAGTGCTTACACAATGCAGTTGCTGTTGGGCACCCTTGTAAAGCAGAGTACCTGCACATTACAGTTGCTGTTGGGGGCCCCTTTGAAAGCAGAGTAGCCTGCGTACACATAGCAGTTGGTCTTGAGGGCCCTTTTGAAGGCAGAGTACTGAATTATGATTTAGTTCAAAATATATTATATGAGCGGATAATAAATTTTTCACCAGAAACGAGGAGTATTTAAGCGAGAAATACCTTGAGAGATCCCTAAAAAGGGGGCCCGAGGCAAGTGCCTCGCTTGCCTTCCCTTTAGCACACCACTTATAGGCGTAGCCAGGGGGAGCCTAGGCGACCATGGGCCCCCAAATTTTCAGAACATATAGCCATTTTGTGCTTTAAATGGCGATATCCGAAACAAAATAGTATCATTTGCCTTTTTTTGGCCCCTCCCAAATTTTTGGGCTGGCTACACTACTGACACCACTGTATATAACTCTGGCAATGATCTTATATGAGAATAGAAACCGATTGAACACGTTCTGCTTCATCCGATATGCGTACTTTCTCACTTGATGTGCGCATCGAAACACTGTAATGTAAAGTTATCTTTGTATTGAACACATTGAAGTTGCTGATGAATTTATCACTTCAAAAACACAGATTTAACGCGATTTTTCATAATTTAAACTGAGACAACCAGGTCGACTAAAAAAACAGACCTGGTTAGGAAAAACCCTCAGTGGGAGCCCTGGTCACATGCGGCAAAACGCCTACTACCGTAACTTGAAGTGAACATTTGAAGATTTATTGCCGTGTTATTCTTACGCAATAAAAACCAAGAGTACTGTAGCAAGTTTCGCAACCTGCCTCTGCAGGCAAAGGATCGGACATGAGCGAACTTCGCAGCTGCGCTAAGCGTTCCGGGGGCCTCGCGGTCACGACTTTACCCTGATGGGCCTCGCGTTCATTTATCCGGCCCTGCCTACATGCCTAGTTATATACGTCCAGAAGTCAGATTTCCACTTGATCAACATGTTTTGTGTAGTGATTGTTGTAAAAAATGTGCTATGTCTAGCCCAGGTAGTCTTCTCTTAATATGTACGGCATAGCAGCAAGATACCTTTGGTGCTTACGACCAAAGTTACACATTTGCGCAGCCTGTTGTTCAGCCAGCCAGACGGAGTTAATTGTGTAGTTAGAAGAGTCTATTTAGCAATTATTGCTAAGTTGTCCCAAAACAGAGTAATGCAGTTAGTGGAATATGGATGTTAATCGCTGCGTCCACGTAGGCCTTAGTCTATATTTGTTAACATTTATAGGCGATTTGAGACACAAAATCTTATTAAAAATCTGAACATGTGCCATGCACCAGGAGATTAACAAGTCCAGACATCAGCAAGATTTATGCATGCGTATTTCGGCCAGTAAAAAGCCCAATGCGCACGCTTTATAAGCATATTTCATTTAAGCTCATGGCAAAGTTTATCAATTTGCGCTGATGAAAGAAAACGTTCATCGCGGCGCACATGCTTTGCCCGGTCAAATGTTTGCTCCTTCGGTAATAATGTTTTCATAATTGAACGACAGGATTGATTCTGATTTGCTGCAAATTTTTTACATTTGCCTTTCATTACGACGTCTTTAAATCGCCGTCAATTAATTGACAATGATTTACGACCCATACCCTTTTGTTAAGCTCAGGGTTTTTTTAAGGAAAATGTTAGGTACCCGGTATGAATCTGTAGGGACCGATTTCTCCGATTCTAGGGACCCGGTTTTCTCTGATGGTAGGGACCCAATGATAATTTTCTCTGATTCTAGGGACCCGATTTAAAATTCTAGGGACCCGAATACGATCCCTAAGACGCCTTAAAAAAACCCTGGTTAAGCTCGTTCAAAATTTTAGTTGGAAACTACGAGCTTATTGTGGATATTTGCGGGAAAATATATATAATTACTTTGCACAATCTGAAAATGCTGTTCATTTTGTGAATTAAATATAATTTTTCAGAACGTCTTGCCCCCCTGCACAAACATGAAGACCCCCAATGGAAGACTTTCTGGCGACGGTTCTGCCCAGGCCCGCAGACACGGGGGACATTCGGGGGCAGTTACCCCCAAATATTTATTGCAACCCCAAATTTTGTTGTAATCAGAAAACTTTGTTTTAAACGTATGATAAAAACAAAAATATTTCCCCCCTTAAAATGTCTTTTGTCCCCCAAATCTTAAAACCGGGCTACGGGCCTGATTCTGCCAAAACTTTGTCTGCAATTAGGATATTTTGTTTTGAAGGCCATTTGGCCTCAAGATGTAGCATAACGTCGAAAACCTTTTTTTATAAATCACCATTAGGGGGTCCCGGTAAGCATTTTGGGGAGGGCCCAGAATTGGGCTGATACGGCACTGATTGGATGATCTGCACGGTTGAGGGGAGAATGATGGACGGCAAACCAGTTTCTATCGTAACGGTGCTAACACGACACTGAAATAGCGAATCAAGTGATTGACAGAGAAATGTAAATCCATCTGAAAGGAAACTCTGTCCGGTTCCGTTAACTCTTACGCATCCAAACCAACTCTTGACACTTTGCAGCAGTTTGTAACATAGCGCCGAAACATCCCTTGTTCATCTGCGTCAGGCCTGCTTGATCAGACAGTGCCCAGAGTGATTGTGCTAGAGATCGACGGAAGCTTTTAATCCACAGGCAACGGAAAGAAAGCAGTGTTGACGCAACCAACAGCAACCACTGACAAGCTTGATTTCAGGAGGACCCCTTTCATGCCATGCTCCTGCAACACGGAACTACAAAGCACAGCACAAACAAAACAAAGAAGTAGAAACAAAAAATTCAGTGCAAACACTATTTAAAACTCTGAAAATATGTTTTAGGAAGCTTTGCCATAAGTGAACTCATGCTGGTGAAAAACATTTTTACGTTGTTCAGTTCATGAAAAAATTGATCTCAAGTTTTGTATCAAAAACTGTATCCAAGCTTTAGCAACGGGCAATCATATTAGCGTACACAAAAATAAGCCTATATCTTTTTAGAGCAGCAGTAACAAACCAAGTGAAAAATACGTCTATTTCTTTTTAGCTTTTACAACATAATAAATCTAAGCACTTCCTTTAGCAAAGACAAAGTCAAGTCTATTTCTTTTTAGCTTTTAGAACAACATTAACTGATCCTAGTAACTTTCCCTTATTTCAAGTATATTTGGATCTTAATTCTCACTATGAGAAGTCTTTTTGTAAAGAGCTGTTACATAGCGAAACAAAGATTCGATGATTGAAAAAAGAAGAAACTGCTGCCTCATGACGAGTTTTATACTTGGGTTAGATATTTAATCAGGAAATTATGATTAGACGTGCAGTTACACGAAACAATTTGTTTTTGTTGATGGGCTCGGTTCGTATTATATCAGTATAAGACCAAGTTCATAACGCAGCGTAACGGCGTGGCTTAGTATTTGCTTTAAAAATAACTGCCCACCACAAGAATTACTTGGTAAAGTACACAGAGCGAGAACGTCAGGCTTGCTGCCGCTGATAAAGCGCTGGTAGAAAAAGCTTCAGGGCGTTTTATAAATAGATGACGGCTTGACACAGTCCCGTGCATTCTCAAGGGTGGGGCGATCAACAACGGCGCGCACAGTCAGGGCGCGCCGTAGCGGTGACCACATTGATGGCTGCAGCTTTACCGTAATGGCTGACAAACTGGGCATGCAGTGCACTGAAAAGAACAGCGCAAACTTCCACTGCTCCACCGCTCTCGGCCTGGCCGCAGTTGTCAGTGATACGTCAAGGCCTGTCAGACGACGGCGTCTGCCACGCGACACGCTGGCCTCGAATATGTGCCAAGTGTTTACGCCTCAAAGCTGGACAAGCTCCTTTGGCGGGATCGCAATCTACGTCGATCGAGATGTCGCGCGTACGCCGCGAGCGCCGATCGCATCGTCGAGCGAACGGGAATTACGCCGATTGTTTTCAGTGTTGTTTATCAGACAAGTCAGGCTTAAAACTGGGCAGTTTGAAGCAAATTCATAAAATCAGTCTTTCCGACGACTACGTCGGTTGCATTGTGTAATTATAACCCGTCTGGTGATTTACGTCTCCTTCATTTAATCTACAGTATTTCAGGATTAAAACGTTCCCGTCACTCTGCATGAACTTTAACGCTGCAGCGCAAACGTCTATACACTCTAACTTCGATATCGGTAAAACCAATCCGAACCAAAAGGAAAAAAACGAAACGTATTTTGAGGTTAACTGCTGCTGGGAATGACTGGGAGGTATCGGCTTCAGCGTTGTTACAACTAATAGATCAGATGGTTTTCGAATAAAGGTTTATTTCGGGTCATTGCAAAATGGCGATTATTTATCCGATAACAAAATAAATCTTAGACTATTCATAGCATTCGATCTTTAGAAAATCTGCGCGGAGAATACCAGCAGCATGTTCTAAATATGCTCCACGCATTGATCACATTTATTAAAAAAACATTTTTAGCGCTGTAGCAAGACACGCCCTGGGAAGGTTCGTCGGAACCTGTCGGGATTGTTTTGCGGTTTCCGTCAATAAAGCGAAAAGCCCGTTAGTTGAAAGTCATTCAAATTTACTAAACTTCTCACACTGCAAGGTTGTAACCAGGGATGTGGAAGCGGCTATTTCGTCAACCGCTTCCGCTTCCACACCAATCGCTTCCACTTCCGCTTCCAACAGAACCTGGACTCTAACAGAGCCTGGTCTATATCTCATCTATGAACTTGCTGACAAGCATGACTATCAAAACCAGCAGCTTACGATTTACAAGGGCACATTACTAGTTAAAATGATCGCCTAAGTTAGCATCTTTCAGCACGGTACTGCTACTCTGTTCTTACAAAAAACACAACCTAAAAAACTGTCTTCAACACATATCAATACAAACAGCACTTACAACAACCTGACCTTAGCCCAGGGTTTCTTAACATGGGGTGCCGCCACAGGGGGTGCTGAAATCAATTTCAGGGGGTGCTGGGGAAGGACACATATGTGGCGGCAGAAGGAAAAGGAATACGTTTGTCTTTACTTTATCCTTATAGTAACCAGGTCTTAGCCAATGGTAGGGGTGTTGAACTGCTTAGGCATGGCCAAAAGGGGTGCTGAGGTAGAAAAAAGGTTAAGACACTCGGCTTAGCCTAACAAATATCAAGCTAAATTGCATAGCGTACCGTAACCGTTTAAGGTTTCTTCAAAGCGCTTTGATTGTCATACATTATTACGCCATAATAATCCTTTGAGCAAAATTCTAGAACGCAAGGTTTTGGACAAACTTGTTACATCTTCAGTAAAATGCGAAAAGCTTTTTAGACTGAGTTGGCAAACACATATGTTCAGTAATATCTAAGTTAAGTTCGCATCCCAGTTAAGTTCGCACAAAGTTATGAAAAAATCTGGATTCAACTTTTTCAGCAATTCATTAGTATTTACAGCAAATCAAGCGTGACAACTGGTCATAAAAATGTTAAACACGAAACATTATATTGCTAAAGTTCACTATTTGATATAATTGTTCAGCAAGTTCATTTGCTTTCAAAATGGTTAGTGAAGGTGGAAGGGGCAGTTTGCTCGATGCATGTTATCAATCCAAAGAAATACCTTCCTGACCAGCTCTGTTAATCCGCGGACAGACGCACTAACTTTTTTTTGTGTGATTCTTCACTCTTCAGACATTAGGGTAAATAACGTTTGCACATAACTTCCCGCTTCGCACAGACTTTTCTACAGCAGCTTCACTCCGCACTGTCATGCGATGTTTCGTTAACTTGGATCATTTGGATGGTTTGACTCAAAATGACTCAAACGCTTGGCTTTGCCTAACATTGTTTGTGAAGCGAATAGCATAATGTAAGTGAATACTATATGCCTTGCTGAAAAGAAACGTTAGCTTCAGTCAAAGCATCAATCAGTCTCCAAACATTAGCCCTAATGATCAACATCTGTTTGCTAAGTTCGCACCTACCACATAAGTTCGCACAAACAGCTCAGATTCAAGTTGCTAACATAACCGGGAGATTGCCGTGCTTTCAAACCCTTACCATTGTAGTAGACAGCAGCTAGGTTTGAAAAGTCAGCCTTCGATAAAATCGGTAAGTTGCACGATAACTTGGCCTTCTATGAAGAATGCCATGGATGCTAGTTATGCTTTATCTCGTTCTCTCGCACTACTGATATCGCACGTTCATTCAGACTTACAGCGCAACTTCACCGCTTAAATCCACATTGGGAAATAGATAAAACTTTTTCGCCAAGTTACTCTCCAAGTCAAATAACCTATGTGGAAGCGGAAGCGGTAGGATTTTCGCGCTTCCGCTTCCACAGAAAAAGGACCGCTTCCGCTTCCAGCTTCCGTTTCCACAACCCTGGTTGTAATACGAGCTGGATTACACGATTTCTTTCAAGATCGCCATGTGCTGATCCACTCAGTTGTAAAACAACATAAAATATGCGATTTGCTTTCTCCTGGATGGCATAAAGTTGTAAACACATATTTTAGCAGTGACACTGTGAAAAACTGTTTGTGGCAAAAGTGTTTGACTGATTTTCATAAAATTGCCTCTCATAAATATCACGTCAGTGCAAATTAATTTTCTTCTGCATGACAGCAGGGAATGCAGGACAGCTGGATTTGGATCATATTACGAGGCTGACCGTCTCTTCCGTTAAGCCGTAAACCTGTCATTACTTTTTCCTGGCGTGTTAACATCTTCAATTGATGATTGAAAGTACAGCAGCTTGGTTCGTTGCAGTATCAGACACAAATTTTTATAATCGTGGTAGGTGAGTAAGAACGCGTAGACTTGACACCAGCAAGTGGCCCGTTGCCATTGCTTATGCTTAAGGCAATCGTTCTACGTAAGCTTGTGCCGTTTTGCATATTCTCAAAGCTTTCAGAAAGAGTCAACAAGACACCAGTGCTGATTTATACTTGACATGCCGATATCATGGCTTCATGCAATACCTGGTTTATGGATCTAGCAGAACAAGGTCTTATACTTTTGCACTAATGCATACTGAATGAACATGCAAATTATTGCCAACACGACTATTTACAGCACCAGAAGCCTTAACTGGGGCTCAAAGATCTTGAATTTGGTGAGTTTTGAAAAATGAGACACTTCTCACTTTCCTACGTAAAAAGCTACCCATTATACGCTGGCCCATAAACTCAGAGCAGACAGCGTACAGGGACAGTATTTTGAACGATTTTCTAATTCTGGACTTTTTGGGAGAAAACGCAGCGCAAAAGATCAATTAGATTGTAATTAGATTTAATGAATGGTAGAAGTGTGACTATCCGACCATTAACACTTGATTTTTTGAGACTTACAAAATATTTAAATGGGATGATTCCGTATCTGCTTCCTACAAACCGACTGCTTATATGTTGCTTTAAGAATGGTGCAGTCTAATAATTTGCTTTGTTTATCAACTTCATCCTAATCTGGATGTTCTCGCTCTCCAGCTTCCCGCAATATTGTCTGTCTGAATTTTTTCATGACCAACAAATGTCTGACCAATATTTTCCTATTCTTGTAAACAACCATAACTTGAACTGCGTGATCACTGATCAGGAAGCACAACATTTTTTTTACGTTTTCATTGTCTCATTGTGTCTTGCACGAAAATACCTTCTCATGAGTCGTTATTTCCCAGTGGTTGTCGACCGATCACGTAAATCAACAGGAGTTTTAACAAAAGTTCAGCGCTAGAAGATCTGGTAATTGCAAGCTGCAATTTCTGTTACATATCTTTTAAAACCTCGAAATATTCCTAATGAATTTTTCAATAAAAAGCTATGGAATTGCTTGAACACAACCCACAAATCGTAAAAAGACGTTTTCTGGCGCTAAAGTCTAGCTCGCTGCAACGTTTCTTTGCTTTATTTTACATTTTGATCAGTTGAAACACTATCAAACTTGATTAATACCACCAAACATCAATCCATGCCTATGCTTGCCTACGAGCACGTCTATAGTACATAGAGACATATACCTTGCACGCAGAGCCGGATTAAAGGGTAGGGGGCCCGGGGCAATTTTTAATGGAGGGCCCCTATGACGTATTTCGTGACGTCATCGTTTATAAAAGATATGTTTTCGCCTATTTGAAAGGTTCTCGTTTGCTTTTTCCGATAGTAGAGAATGTGCTAACTCAACTGTACTTACAGGTAGCTGCGAGAAGAGAGTTTATGATATAAATACTACAGTGTATTCTTACTAAAAGAAAGTATTTCACGGGCTAGAGAGTGACTCGGCAAAAAACAACATGTATCGGAACAAAGAGCAGAACTCAGAGATTACAAACAAACACCCTGGAAAAATTACATGTCAGTATGGTCAGCCTGGCGCTTGGTAATAAGGCAGGAACGCCAAAAGCAAGACGAATACAAAATTAAAAAACGAAAATGACTGGTTCATTCAAATATTTTTAATTGCTTTGTTTTAAGATGTCCTGCACAGTTCAAATCTTGCAAAACCAAATTTCCTCCAATTGTAGCACATAATGATTAAAACAAGCACACCGCGTTTGTTGATATTTAGGTTACATTCGAATTTACCATATTTATCATTTTTTCGAGGATCAATCTCTCCATTAGTCCAACGACAATAAAGCATTTTTGTTGTCAAGTAACGGTGATGCCCCTCTGGCTGATTAGCAGCTGGCTGATAATAACGTCTTGATCGTGGGTAGTTTCCAGACGGACTTCTGTTTTGACATTGCTCCAATCCACGTTCCATCCAGTAACCAACCAGGACTTGACTGATAGGAAACCAATTAGCCGGATCAGTCGATTGCCACGGCTGTTCAACGCATTCGGTTGAACTTGGCACCTCATTACTCAACGGTAGGTTTGGGGCGGATGCACTTTCTGAGTCGCAGATTGTTGTTTCATCCGACTCAAAGGAAGGATCGGAATAAACGTTTTTATATGAATCGACTGTTCCTTGCTCACTAGCCGGGCCTAGTGCGCATGATGTTTCCAAGCTTATGTCTTGATTTTCACCTACATTCTTAGGTGCTGTGGTTAAAATCATTGCTTCAAAATTGCTGCTAAAAGTTTTGCTGGAAAAAAATGATTCAGTCGCGGTGTTTTTGCTAAGATTGCCAGATCCTTGCGCTTTTTCTCCTTAAAAATCTTGCGCTTTTTAGCTCCTGATGGCATTAAAGATTTCGGCATCACTCCAGCTACACACTGCAATCCCGTTTCTGCTCTTTCTTTGTACAAATAGACTGATTAAAACCTTTTGTGACGGGCCACACAATAACATGTGGTGTAGGCTTGACTAGCTTCAAATGTTTATGATGTAACAAAACCATACAAGTAGCCATCGGCAAAAAAGTGCGTTTCTACCACAGATTACCCTTTATGACGAAACCAAGGTTGCAGTTCGGCTACCTCGATACGTTGCGAGATCATCAGTGGTGTCACTCCTAGTGGTTTTGCACTAGATCTGATGTTTTTCGTCCAGTGTTCTAGTGTTTTTTTTATAGCTATCTAGCGTTTTTTTATGAATGAGCTGAATATAATTAATTACACAGTTTTGTGTAATTGTAACTATAATTGAGACTTTTTGATTTTCTGCAATTGTAAGTTGCTAAAAGTTATACTTTTAATTACATCTTAAATTACACAAGAGCATACAATCTCTTTTGAGCTAAATTGCTACGAAGTCACTGTGGTCATCTGTTAAAAGTTCGTGACCTGTACAAACACAAGCGTTGCTGCTATCTCCCGTTTTCTTTGTCCCTGGTTTATGATGAATTGCGCAATGTCTTTGTTTGCATTGCAATGCATTTTCAGGCCATTTTCATTTTGCGTAAGTTTGCCTTTTGCTTTCACAGCTAACTTGCATTGAATTACTTAGAAGACTAATCAATAGTTTGTAATCTAGTGTTTTTATCATGAAATCAAGTACTTTCACGTGGCAACAGTGGGAATCATTGATACTAAACAGCAACCACAGCAGGGCTAGCTTTAGCACGCAAATAGCATCGTTTTGGCGGCATGGTATATAGAGAATGAAGCAGGTGTGATACACGAGTAGATAATCATACCCATGCCTAATAAAAGATTTTTATGAAAAAGTTACAAGCGAACATCAAGTAAAACGTTCTGTTTTGTCAGTTTTTATCAACCTACGTTGTGCAGACAGTGTTTGCTTGGACCATGGACTTCGTGTCTGACTGCAAGTATTCGCAATAAAGAAAACCGAAAATATTTATAGGCCCATTCAGTAGTGATTACTTAAACTGGCAGGAAGCCAAACTTGTGGAGAGATCATAATGATTGTTGCGGACAAATTGAGCAGTATCTTGTTATTCGTGCCCGGATGTAAGTTGTACTATGACGTAATAGTGGTTTGTGTCCTCTGCGTTTTGAGTAGAAATATCAGATTGAGAAGATCTGTAGCGTAGGGACAAAAACCTTCGTAAATTGTGACTCTGTAGTCTGTGGCTCTATAGTTTGTGGATTTTGGCTGTGTGCTACTGTGGTATTACGTTGTACGTGAGCTTGCCGACCCCTAGTTACTTAGCAGCGAATTTAGTGCTTTGGCTGTGTTCTCCGACTCCGCTTAGTTCTTAACCTGCATTGAATTATCTGTGCGTTTCTTTGATTAAACTGCTATCGTTCCACGAGGTGTGGACAGCGGTTCAGCAGGATTAGACAGAGTTGCGGTTGGGTGCTGAGTTAGAAGAGTTCTG
>Ga0210059_1001244_pt1 | contig 37712 bp, 26 predicted proteins | sample Ectturendosymbi2_FD_188042 | JGI IMG/M metagenome (GOLD analysis project Ga0210059, IMG submission 188042) | Ecteinascidia turbinata endosymbiont from Florida, USA - Sample 2 (SPAdes) (version 2) | ecosystem: Host-associated > Tunicates > Ascidians > Unclassified | place: Key West, Florida... | reverse complement strand
GTAGTTGCTCAACCAGTTGCAACTCACACCGTTGTTGGTACGCAAGTGGTTGCACAACCTTTTCTTGGTAAAACGCCTGCTCAGATAGTTTGTCGAAATTGCATGAGAAGTGTTGTTACAAGCACAACCTCTGATCTGACAAGTGAGGGATGCATTTTGTGCATTGTCCTGTGCTGTCTTGGAGGTTTATTGTGCTTCTGGATTCCGTTTGTGATGGACAGCATGTACACAACAACCCACAGATGTCCGAACTGCAACAACGTTCAGGGTGTGTACAGACCTTAAACATCATCTGATCATGATGGTTGATTCGTGTCGATTATTTGATACTTGTATTGTACATATATACATAGGAGGATTTCAAGCATTTTTCTAATGAAAAATGCAGTTTTGAATTGCATTAAAATTGCAGCAAAATTTTAAATCTGTTGGTAGTTCATCTCTTGTAGGCAAATAAAGTTTATCCAGAAGTTTGCACACGTCGTTGAAAACGTTTCGTACCTTAAATTAACTTTCCCCCATGTACTTCACGAAAACATTTACTTTCATTCCAAAGTAAACTAACAAACTATGAGATTTGTGCAGATGCAAAGTTCACTATAATAGAGATAGAAATGTTTCACCTTGTGCAAGTAACTTCTCTATGGCGCATTAACGTTTCAATTACTTAGGAATTGATTATGAGCATTTAGTCGTGTTTAAACTTGAGTAACATATTTTTGTAGGAGGAAATGAATTTTTTGTCAGCAGTTGCCGTGACATTGGAACATGCAATTTCAAAGTTTTGTAGATTTTTGTGAGGAAAACATTCAATGAGTTCTTGACTGTATTTTTAGTAAACTGTAGAACGGTAGGTTGATTTCTTCTTCAAATGGCGTACGTCTTGAACAAACTGAATAGCCACTCGTTTTGTAATATTATAAAACAGTTGTTCGTAAGTGGAAAACTTCGTTCATTGACCGTCCATTCCCCAGCTTCTTGTTAACCAGAGGTTGCAACACTGTGCAAGTGTTTAGCGGATCTTTGAAAGTATTATTGAATCAACAGAGAGTGCGAAAAAACACTGAGCACTTTTAATGACGAGGTTTTGGAACGTTTCTTTTCATTTCGTGTAGAAAATCAGTATTTCGCTATTCTTTCGAAATGTGTGCCATTTTTTCACAATGTAGCTACGCATAATATTGGAATGTGGTTTGATTTGTTTCAGTTTGTTTGGACTCAATGACACGCCTTTTTTCGTGATTCAAAAGCTTCAATTGGGTCTGGACCGCTAGCGTGTCACAAGATATGACCTTTTACAGCACATAAAAACTGACATCAACTGTTCTTTTTCATGCAGATTTCCTGCCAAAACCTTTTTTCCATATTTCAATTACAAAATGTTTATAATAATAACAATAATATCAGTACTCCGGAACTGAAAATGTAGCTTCATCCACAAAACTACTCTGCACAAGTGAAACAAGCAAGAAATATAGCCCCAAATTTTGAAAGGAATCGGTTTCACTCAGCAATGCGCATCGTCAGTCCTGAAATCTGCAAACAATTCTAACAAGCGAACGGTTGAGAAGCAAAAAGATCAGAGAATGAAAACAAATTCAAGAGTAAAGTAAATAAATTTAAACGCAAGCAGGGACAATCAAAAAATGGAAAATACATCTTTCTCAAATAATTGCGTTCAATTCAGACTGATTCCCAATATTATTGCGCAAGTCAACCGACCAAATCAAGGTTGAAACCACAAGACTTAATCTGCACGCAATGCTGACAGGTGACGCGCTGAGAGGCTACAAGAATAGCAGAGGAGGAAGTTAAATTCAAGACTAAAGTAAAACACATGTTGCGACAATTCATAACAAGAAAATATATTTTTCTCAAATAATTGCCTTCAAAGCAATCTGATTCTCATTATTATTGCGCTAACAATCTTAGCGGACGCATTTAAAAACGCTGTGACAACATTGCCAACACTCTGGTGTTGAAAAGTTAAAAACAGATCAACCAGCAGCGCAAAATATAGCAAGAATCATTCACTCGGAGAACGATTACTTTTCAATATTAATTTGCGTTGAGTTGATGATACCATTTTTCTTCACAAATATTGAGACAAGTAAAATTAGGTTTTTGAACAAAAGTAACAGTGTAAGCAAAAGTAACATGTATCGCTGGTTTATTTACGTTACCAGTTGGAACACTGAATAGCGCCGCGACAAGGCCAGTTTGTCTTTGTCATTTTTGTTATGCTTACAGTTGGGTCTGCTCCAATTACTGCGGTGCGATAAGTAGGAGCGTAACGAGGTGGGGTAAGGGGGGCATAATTCCCCGGACGCCAAAACACTGTGGTGGCGGCAAATGACTTCAAAGGGCGCCGAAAAGTCCCAACAATGTCACACGTAGCCTACTTTCTTCAAAACGCTAAATGTGCTTCTGAAAGATCCCAGGTTCGGCCACGGGAGCGCTAAACGTGTTTCTTGCTCCGGGCGCCACCTAAACTCGTTTCGCCCCTGGCGATGGCCATCTCTTGGAAATTTGTTCTTGATTTAACCGACACATCGTTCACGGCATATCACACAAGTCGCTGCGTAAATACCATAGTCTACACATGTCAAGTTTCCGTTGAAGGGCAAGGTTTTAGTTCCGTCAATGAATTGCCTTCCCTCCACTGTGGTTTTAAGGATGGGTGGTCAATCCGCGGCCACTGAGTGAATCGCCGTAGCGCTCCTTGGGCAAGGGCGTTCAAGTTCCCAGAAAAATTTGTTTTAAACATATGATAAAAACAAAAATCTTCCCCCCCTAACAATGCATTTTGCTCTTCCAAACCTTAAAACCAGGCTAAGGGCCTGAGCTCAAGGAGTTGGAAAAGCAGGTACAGAAGTGGGAAATGCTTGAACAACAGTGAAATGTGCGCCAATTACAGAGTATGCTAAAAGACCAGTTTGGATTTATAAAAGGTCAACTGGAGAGGCAACAAACCATCCAGACATTTTGAAAGGAGGGGTTTATCTAAACAAGCCACTGAAAAGAGACGCCGGGAATATATTAGAGATACTCAACACTACAGAAAATGCATTAGAATCCGCAAAACGCAACATTTGTTGACAGAAGCTGAAAAATGATTTTGAAAAAATCATTGTTTTAATTCAATGATCACAAAAAAGCTTTATTGCGCAAAGAATTGCGCGTTTTCCAAACACCTTGGTCGCTAGAAAGCGCAAAATATACATTAAACCTAGCAGCATGTCAGAGTAACAGATCATCCGTGAAGCGCGGCATTACGTAAAGCATACAGAAACACTAGTGCTTTTAAGTGTCGCCGACAGGGAGAGAGATTCTCGACGTGCCATGCTTTCCTGAAATGTGCTGAAGCAGAGAAAAGCTTACCTTGTTCATGAGATGTAAGAGAGAAAAAATCTTGTTCCCATCCTACAGCAGAAAATGATTTCTGAGCTTGTGTTATGGTATTTTCATTGTAGTCTTCGGTTTGTTTCTTTCTCTGCTGTTAATCTAGACTTTCACTTTTCGCCCGTAAGCTTTGCGGCAATTTTCAGGACTGTGGATGCGTAATTTTACGTGAAATCGATTTCCTATTCGAAATTTGCGGATACACTTCGTGCTTGCACCCATCGTGGTGAGTACTTTCTCTCGGTATTACAGACTTCGTATGAACAAAAATGTTTCCCAAGAGAGTTGCGAAGCCTTCTGAAGCTTACAAAGTCTGCATTCTGCAGAACAAAATAAAAAGCTGACCAGCATGTTTGAACAGACTGGTTTGGAAAGAACTTCGGCTCGAAAATAGCTTTTCATTACAAAACCGCTTGCAAAAACAGCTGAAACAAAGTCCTCAGGGAACTACTTCCAAACTCTCGTCGCAAACGTTGTAGAAATTAAAGACAGCGGCATTATTGGTTCGTAATCTTCTTTTTATTGACATCAAGACAAAATTTGAAAACATAATAATTGAGAGACCACAACCAGGATTAAGGGCAAATTGTTCTCTCCCTCCTGCAAGTAGCATAACAACAAAGAAAGTTTAGCCACTGACCGCTTTGAATTTTGAACAATCCTTCCATCCTTTTTCAAAACCGTATTTTGAAGCAGATGCTTCTAGCAAGAATTCATAATCAAATAACGCATGCAAAGTCTCGGGACCGAGACCCAAGACATTCGAGACCGCGACTAAAAAAAACGGATCTCGAGACCAAGACCAAGTCTCGAGACTCCATCACTGCTCATCGCTTCTCCTCTGTCATAAAAATGAATATTAATATCAAAAATTCATAATATCACAGTGAAGTTCATTGTCACGTAATAGAATTTGGCATCGGCATGCATGTCCACCAAGCAGACCTATGTACTGCACGACTTCAAATAATCAGTCAGCAAGATCCAGAAAGTCGCTAGATTGGAGAAGAAATTTCAAAATTGCGTGAAAATCAATGGCTTAGCGTGGACGATTTGACTATGCATGCATTCTCTTGTTTGTGTCTCGCTGACGTCATAGTTATCAGTTTAGTCTCTGGTCGTCGTTACCAGTTCCAAGCCACTACTCGCAAAAGCTTAGTGCTTGTGGAATTTGTTCGTTTCATATTTCTGATGCAGAAATCCAAGATATGCCATCGATAAATCTGTGGAAAAGTTTTGCCTCTTTTTAAAACCTCCACAATCGGCTGTGCATGCAATGCACAGCAATGTTGGCTAATGAGACTTAGTGGTTATCACCGGTTGTATTTATTCCGTTATTTTTGTACGTACAATTGGTCTCCATATTGGGTGAACACATTTTTTATGGCAAATTTTGTTCAGTTAGACAATAATTTATTGGCCTCGGTGTTGAAGCAGCAATGCTTCTCCGATGCACATTCGAGAGCGTTTGTAACAGTGTCTCTGCACAAGCATGGGTACAGTGCTTTCACATCTGCCGCTACAATGTCAAACACTAGTTTTGCCTTTGCAGTTTCTAGATTTTTTGTTACGCGCTCTCTCCAAGCAAGTCTCCAAGGTACTGACGACTGTTTTGACAAAATTCTTTTGGGCAGTTTTTACAAAATTTCTTTTTCTGAACCACTTGGTCAAACCACTGCTTGGCCGCACTAGATCTTGGGGCAGATGTTGAGCAGTCATTCGATTGTCTCATCGTCCGGAACCGTCAGGCCATGCAGTCCATGGGGTGGTCGATGGATTGGACATTGGAGGACAACATGGTTTGCTTTTTAGCGACACACTCACAGGCCGCCGACGAGGCTATACTCAATTTGTAGAAGCAGGAGTGGAAACGTCCGACACTGGTGCGGAGTCGGTTAATTTAAGCGGGACCCGGGCACTTCTTGGGAGGGTCACTTCGAGGAGATAGGTGTCGGTGTCGGGGATGAAAATGAGGAGTCTTATGGGGTTATTGTCCCATTGGAGATCCGCCCAGTGCGCTGCACTTATGTTGTTGTTGTTAGATGAACTGATGAGATGTTGTGCGGCGGATACAAACGGGTGTCTCGATTTGAAGCGCCGTGCGTTCGCACTCGATGGAGGGGTGAACGCTGAGTGCAGCAGATATCCAGGCTCCATGGCACGGCGTGCTAGAGATATTGTGGCTCCATTGCGATGAGGCTCAGCAGGTTGGATGCCTTCGAAGATAGGCAGGGAAAGATCCCTGTGGGACACTGTTCTTGAGGCGTCGTAACCTGCTCCGTTTGCCCTTTCCGGTGGTAAGGGTGAAGCTGCGATTTCCAACAATCTCTATGATCATGCGGACCATGCGTGTATCGGACAGCAATTACAGCAGCTTGCAGGTGAGGACGCGGTGCCATACAGTGTCGTATGCTGCTGTGAGGTCGATAAACATAGCTCCGATCCGGCGTGGAGTATAAACTCCGGGAAGATGGAATCCAAAACTTTCTTGACTTCAGGCGTCTGGGGGCAGCAGCAAGATCCTCCTGCCTAAAGGGTTCAGAGATACTGTGACCTTCAGGTGTTGGAATTTTCCATTGGTCGGACAGCTGCTTGTTGACGAGCCTCGTGGTCTCGCGATCCCTGGTGTCCACCGTTCTTCACATGTTGCGAGGCGTTTGCTTTGGCGAGAGGAGCGTCCAGACGTGCCAGTAAGTTTCTTGATGGTTCTCCACGCCTTGCGGCTAGAGTGCGAGAAGTCGATGGAATTAACAGCTTCCTCCCATCGCTCCTTCTTCTTCCTCCCGAGCCAAGATAGTAGGAACGACGTGGCTCTATCAGATTCAGTCCCCACTGGGGCCAGGTTGAAGGAGAGATATAAGGTCTTGAACTCTTCTCCCAGCATGGCACATGGTTCTTCCGACGGCTACGTGGCATGCATTGCTTGGCCGCGGATAGGAGGTTCTCGCAAAAATCCTGGTATACCCTCTCGATGTTTGATGTGTTCGGAGGTGGCAATCTCTCAACGGATTCATCTGTGAGAAGGCAACGCGCTTCCAATCAGCCTTGTGAAAGTTCCAACGCTTCACCGGATCTCTGGGGGCAGGAACCTTGACTCTTCGTGGCTTTATGAGAGAAGGCTGATATTGTGCCCGCGAGAATTCTCTTAGAACACGTCTGTTTCCGCAGTCGGCTTTTCTGGCCGAAACTCGCGAAGGCCAGGTCCCGGTTGGTGCCGACGTTCCATTGGTGAGAGAAGAAGCTGGCTGTTTCCTTTGGGTTATACAAAATTCCAAGGTTGTTGGATGTTGCCCAGGAGACCAGGCTCTCACTGTCAGGAGATGTTGTGTTGTAACCTCAGTTGACATGCTGGCAGTTGAAGTCGCCAACATACAGACTGGGGTGTGGGAATGTCGGAATGGCCGATGGTGCAAATCGCCAGCGTGGAAGTTTGTAGACTCTAGGACGCTTATGCACAACCACCCAGTTTCTGATTGTTCTGGAGACTGATCGACCAGTAGCCATTCCGACAGCTCGTGGACAAACGTGGCAAGACCGTGGTTCCTGCTCAGGACTGACCCAGCTGGTGAGAAGTTGGGAATCACTGGCTTGTGTGCTGTTGCGCAGTGGGTCTCCTGCAGGACGATGATGAAGGCCTTGTTCCTATAGGCTAGCTGCTCAATGACAGAGATCTTGTTTGCAGTAAGCCACTCGATGTTCAGCTGGAGTATGTTGGGTCGTGTGTGATCTTCTGCAGCCTTTCTGCTGCTGCGCCCTGAGAAGCACATTTTGTAACGCATCCCACGCCGAACACATCCAGCGCGGTTGGCAGTGGTTGGTCTCGTAGTGGCAGGTTTAGTTGATATTTGTAGCGAATGTCGTACAGGAGGGCCACGTGAAGGCACCTGTCATACTTCCTTTAGAAAAATGAGCACTGATAGGTTTTAGTATGTATTCTAGTAACGCAGTTATGGGTGAGGTGCTGATGTTCCCAGCAACCAAGCGTACCGGTGGTCTGTGACATCAGCGTTTAATAAATACTCCGGATTTAGCTTGTGTGTTTTGAAAGGCGGGTAACGTGTAAGCGTACGCTTACAGCGAAAATATAATATGTTGTGCAGCGAAAATATTTTACTGATGCCCCATTGATCTTGCGGTACGCGTTGTTTTTACATTTTATTCCAGTTACGGGTACCAGCGTTTAATCCTTCAATTCCCCAACGAGGTTGTTGCAATCTTTTCTTAATTTTTCAGGGTGTCTCTTCCATCTACAGACACAACCAATGTTTTGTACTGTTGCAGTTTTCTTCTCATTACAGCGTCGTAATCTTCGTAATCAAGGATAACAATTTACCCGTCGTTATCCGCTCGGCAAATGACAATTTTCCTTTCTTCTGTTAGTCTAGCCTATTAGGCTATTAGCATATTGAACAAAAGCTAACCAACTGCAAAGACCTTGCTTTAAAATAAGACACGAAAGCAAACCAAAGTTGGTTCAAGGCCATGTGAGCGCTGTACACGGTGTGATTTCTATGGAACAAATAACAAAATTTCTCGCAGAATCAAAACTTGACTTGCGCAAATTTTGTCATTTACATTGCGAGTTGTGTGATATGTCATGAACACTATGTTGGTCAAACTAGCAACACATTTTCCAAAAGATAGTCAGCGTATCGCAGTAATTGAAACAAACAGGTTGCAAAACTGACATTGACAAGGACCAGATGGCCTTGTACCGGCACTATTCATAGAGCAACCTCACTATAAACAAGCCACCTCTACACGAAGCATACACCGTTACTTATGTCGAAGAACCAAGTTCTCACTCCGTTCATATCTGTGAAAACAACTTGGTATCGCCTACTCGATGCGCAAATTCACATTCTGATCACGATCCCCATCCTTCTCCATGTGAAATAATTATTGCGATAACTTTGCTTTGTATTGTGGAGTCAATCTGATTTCGTCTTCCACTGTGTTGTTTTTTTCTCTCAACACAGCTTGCTTACTCCCACGAGCTCGTGGCAGGTTTAAATGCCCACCCCAGACAACTGCTGTCCACACATGGTTTGCTAAATTTTCTCTAGCGTCGTTAGTCATTTGACTACGAGTTAGATGATTGTTGGAGTAGATTTTCGCCTTTGGCGTCAACTAGCTAAATGTTTCAGTAATAATATTTATTTGAGTAAACGTTTTTCTAATATTACAAGTCACTTTTAAACGCTCTAAGTGATGAATTTGTGAAAAATGCTAATGATACTCTTGATAGGCATGCTCCATATCGCTATGCATCTAGAAAAGAACAACGCTAATTCAACAAACCTTGTCTCACCAAACGTATTTTGACTTCCATTGCAAAAAAGAATGCCCTATGCACAAAAGAGTTAACGACTAACAACCAAATATTATTAGACAATCCAAAACTTACAGAAAAAACTTACACACTTAAACGAAATTTCCAGACAAAATTAATCCAAACATGCATTTCAAAAGTGCAATCATGATATAAAAAACAAGGAAACTTGCCAATGAAAATAATATCAATCAAAAACAAATCTCAACAAAATTATAACCTAATCGAATGCTCAGAATGCCAAACAAATGAATTAAACAACTTCTTCTAAGAAGTTGGGAAATCCCTTTCTACAAAAATACTGCCACACTCTGTCACTTACAGGCATTTTAGTAAAAATATAAATTCAAAGAACTCATTACTTTCTAGCTCCTACTGATGCATACGAAAACCAACGTCTCATTAAAAATCTTAACATAAAATCTAACGGTTCCCCCATTCACATTCCATCCAAAACTATTGAAAATAACTAGTTGCATTGTGTCAGAATGTTTGTCCAAATTCTTCAACAAATGCATGACTTCTGGCGAATTCTCGGATCCCAGGAAAATTGCCCACATCACTCCAATTCCTAAAATTCAAAGCCCAAGTACCCCGTTACCCCATCTGAATATAAACTAACCTCTGTTCTCCCAGTATTGTCAAAGTTATTTGAAAAAGTTCTTTATCACTGAGTATAGGCTACTCTAATTTGACAGAACACAATCTAATTGATAAAAGGCAACAAGGCTTTAGAGAAAATCACCCAACCGAATTAGCCATTACAACTATGTATGATGGAACTGCTCAGAAACTTTGATAATAAATTAATTACATGTTCCAAATTTGTAGACCTGTCAAAAGCATTTGACTTCTATGACGATGAAATTTTCTTTGATAAACTTTATCACTATGGTATATGAGGTGTTTCTCATAAATTATTCTCAAATATTTTGCATAATGGAATGTAGTGCACCAAAATAGAAGCATTCAAATATTTTTACAAAAGGATATCTTTTGGAGTCCCACAAGGTAGTGTTATTTCGCTTTTGCTTTTCCTTATATAAATTAACGATATCACAAAAGCTTCCTCCTCCTCATGCTTTGTTTTTTGTTTTGTTCCTCATTGATAAGATTTTCTTACCTTTGTAGTTTCATATTTTGTCTAAACATTATCTTAACCACATCAAATTCCTTCAATTAACCTTGATTTCGTCATCTGCGTACATACGTATGCGCTTTCATGTGTACATTTTCTTCACAATGTTCTGTGTTTGTTTGTTTTCGTAATTGTGCTTATTTCACTTCCAAGTGTTGTTTTTCTACACTTCAAAAACAGAAAAATAGGGTTGGTTGACTTGATGACGGCCATGATCACTCACCAATCCTATATGACACAGCACTCCTCTTTGTTTACACTGATCAGTAAGGCCGGCTCAAGCAAGTGCGGGGCCCAATGCATGACGTACGCGCGGAACCCCTTTGAACAGTTGTTTTATGACGTCATCCTGCTCAGTCAATCGTGCTACGACCTTTATGAAAAAATGGCCTGTATGAATATCAACATAGTTGGGGGACATGTGTCCCCCAGCTATGTCCATGTTTATGACTAATATGCTGCTGTGGTGGACATTAGACAGTCTACCGCTACCACTCGTAAGCCACGGGGGACTTTGAGTGGCAGTGCTCCCCAATTTTTTTGTTCGCCTACTAAATTTTGCTGTGTCCAGAAAAATTTGTTTTAAAACATATAATAAAAACAAAAATCTTGCTCCCTAAAAATGGATTTTGCCACCCCAAACCTTGAAACCTGACTACGGGCCTGCGAAGAACGACTGACTTGGAGAATCCTGCTAACATGAACTGATTAACCTTTCTCGCTTTCGGTAACAATGAGCGCAGACGCAATATTATATGAAGTTTACGTCTGGGCGCACCATCAACAGTCCGCTGTATGACGCACTACACGAAAAAAGCAGACTTTGCAAGAGAACAACCCATACATCCGCCCAAAGTTTCCCAAAAGTGCAATTTTATCACTATCTACTGACTTGGATACCAATGCAAACTGTTCTTCAAGTCTTAGAAATGTTATGTACAAAGATTTTACTACTATCGCGTCACAGATGTAGAAAGAACGTATCAAACGCAATGTACAATGCGCTTGTCTGATTGATGAAATAGAAGCATATAGCCGCCTAATATGATAAACAAGGACGAGTGTGCTGGAAGTCATTCACAATTTTTGCCTTGCCTAGTTCAGCCGAACTGCAGCTTTCATTCAGTGATGTAAGAGCGGGGATATTCTCATCGTTTGTGCATCTGAACTTCATAGAACCTATAGTGCTTTTCTACCTATTTACACTCGCAAATAGCCAAACACAGTGAAAGTTTGGTGGAGCGGCAAATGGTAAATGTGATAAATTGAATCCAACGAGTAACCATTCGTTAGTCTTTGCTCAAACTCAAATCATTGAACACTTGCCTGTACGTACCAACTGGACATTCCATGCACAGCCAAGCGCACACATGGACTGGACCAGTCTGAAAACCCATCAATGGATACATAGGTGTAGGAGCAGGCAACTGTTGGAGGGTGCGAAGCATATTTTGACCGAATTTTCCCAAACTTTCCCAAAAACGTTTTTGCGGCAAATTTTCCCCTACAAATTTGTGTTGCAGTTGGTTGCTAATTATCACCTCTCACGAATTGCAAAACATGACGTTTTTTTATGGAGGTCAAAGAAATTGTTTTTTTGGGAGAAAAAAGTCAATCAAACATTTTTATTTGTTTGGTCAGTAAGATTCATTGAAAACTTAATAGGAAACAAACGTGTCTCATCTTCTGTGTCCGAATTTACAGGAATTTCGCCAAAATTTTCGACAAAAAACTTTGGGGGTGCGCTTGACCCCTCAGATCCTACACAACTAAATGGACAGCGCGACATTATCTTTGGAAAAAGCTTGCAAAACATGGAAAGCGCGACATTATCATTGGAAAAATCTTGCAAAAACAGCAAAACACTGAAATTTCCTTGCTGAGTACACTGGTCATTTCCGTTGCATCACCTCTCCATTGGATGATTTAGGTTGCAAATGACAGTTTGAAACATTTCCTGCCTGCTGCATCTTTGGGAAATTAATAATTCAAATCTGACTTAACTCGCGATTGGTAAATCTCGCTGAGCTGTTGAAAGACATTCTGGTCAAGACGCAGGATCCTCAAAATTTTATAACCAAATCGTGGCGCACTAGACATTTATTTCAAAGCGAAGGCCCAAGCTTGCAATTTGTTACAGAACAACGACCAACAAACGTTTCGGCACAACTAGTGTTACATGATACTCAACATATTTTGACCGACTGCCCAGACAGACTGACACAGTCCAGTGTCCAGTACAGTCTAAGCCGGAAAACGCAATATAGGACACGTTTTGCTGCCATGGTTAAATGGTCAAATGTTGGAGTCTTCGGTCTCGAACCTGAGGTCTGCGTCTACGGGTTCAACCTTTTATCTTTTGTGTCAATCTTTGTTCTAACCTAACGCAATGGTTTTCAATTTTTTCAAGCATATGGCCCTATTATTAAAGAAACAGAGAGTCCGTGGCCAAACACTACAAATTCTCCAATGCGACAACTGTTGCACATGTACGGATTAAAAACAAAACAACTCAAGCAATATTTGATACCACAAAGTGCGCTATTACAATCAATGCTAGGGCTTAGCCTGTGTGTTGTTAGAAAGCACAGATATTCGACTCTCAAATCATAATAATGCAAAAATCACGTCATCTTCCACATGAAGCTTGCTTCTAGATTTAGTTTTTATGGCAAAAAAAGCCACCTGCCTACCTCAAAATGCCTTCAGTAACTACATATTGCGCACAACCTGGTAGGCTACGTGGAAATTATTTCCATGTGTTGCAATAATTTCACATAATGACGAAATACATGGTAGTGCGACGTTTATAGCCCAAGAGCTATCTACGTTTTTGATTACAAGGTTCAACTTGCAACAAGTACTCAATTTCAATACCACAGGCCATGGATCTTCAAAACTTCCCCGTGGCCCCCAGGTTGAAAAAACAAAAAACGGTCTAATGAGAGCATTGTTTGCTAACAATGAGATTTATGAGTCGTTTCTACTGATTTCTCGAGCGCATGGAGTATTTGGCAAAAATGAACAATCTATCCAAACACCATGGCGCGGGGCCCGATGCACCTGCATCGGTTGCATCATTGTAAGGCCGGCCCTACTGATCCGCTCTTGCGCCATTGCATTTTCATTTGCTCTAATGTTCAATAATGGTTGGTTTGCTTAGCGCAACGGCTTCTTGTAGTGCTTCTGCTTGTTGTCTGAGTCATATGAAACGATAAACCATTAAACCATTGAGTAATCGTTTTTCCTATTTTTTAAGTCACAAATTCTTATTGTCGCAATTGGTGTCCTTGATGTCAGTCAGTTTGTTAAGCTGTTTTGACTTCTGAGCTTGAGTTATGATATATTGATTGTGCTCTTGAGTTTGGTTATTTTGCTCTGCTGTTACTTTAGCCTTTCAACTTTTCACTCATAAGCTGTCCTTGCAAATTTCAGGACTGAGGATGCGTAATTTCACGTGAACTCGATTTGCTGTTGGAACTTGCTGATCGATTCCTTGCTTACACATATCGTGGGAAGTACTTACGTGAAGATTGTTAACATTTGACACATTTTTCCCATCGTCATCATGCATTTATAATTGCCACCATGTTACTTTTTGACAGTTCGAAATAAGTTATTTATTTCCGACGATGAAGCTTAAGCTGGGGTTGGCTTCCAAATTATAAGCTTCACAGACGCATACCATTTGGTCCAATTGCTGGGATGTTACAGTGAAACTGCAACAAAGCCTTGCTGCATGGATTTGAGTTTCTGTATAAGCTGCACATCAGAGAGACTGACGAGCAGGGCTGTGGAGTCGGAAGTTACAACATTCGACTCTGACTCCGGACAATTTCGATTATCCGTCTCCAACTCCGATTCCCCACCGACCCAGACCTCAGGGTATATTGGTTACTTAAACTGATAATTCTTTGCAGATGAGTTCATAAACCCTATTGCAATTTCAGGAATACGGAAACTTGTCCTAAAGCGATGTAGATGCGCGTTCATCTCTCACTTTTGCCCAATATGATCAAGCAACGGTTAGCCTGTTGATTTTACAGAAAAAATGCACAACTAAAACAGCCACAAATCAAGTTATTTGCGAAGGCTGATAGTTCAAGCAGATACCTTCTAAACGATATCAACAAACAAGTAAAATTGAAAAGTGTGTTCAATGTGCATTCTACCAGTATGAATGTGCAGATACTGCGCAACGCAGCTGGAAAACGCGCTCGTGCATACCATCTCAAATGACTTCATTGACACAACTTTTTTACGGTCGAACGCTGCCAAGCTTCAGCTTTGCTGAACGCACATGTGTCGCTGTCTTTCTCCTTAGATGGCCAAATGAACATGTTACAAGTAAGCTCTTATACAGGTCAAAATCCACGAACTACCAAGAAATTAAAACAAATTAGTTAGATTTTTAGCTTAACCTCTTAGGGGCATTCACTTTACTCTTCGTTATCTAAACACTTCATACTACACTTCCTGCCTTCAGTAAGGTACAACAAACTAGCAAGGTTTAAGATTCAATCAACATGGATCATTTAATACAAAAAAATGTGATGAAACGGCAGAACTTGACATGAATTACTGTTATGAAAATCACGAGAGTTCAATTTCAAAGTGACTGCGATTGGAATTGTACGACAAAAGAACCGAAACGCATTTGCAACCTTTAAGGAATATTTGTTCGTTTCAAAAACTCACTTGCACTGTACGTTTAACATTTTAAGGAAGTTTGCTACTGTACGTAGAAGAGCAAGCAAAATAACTGTGTTTTCTTCAATTATTTGGATTAAAGCGTTGCAAAGCAGTAGGAGGCGAGGTACGACCAGAAATAATGGTGGAGATTAGCGTTCACCGTCATAGAGTTACCGCATTTCGTCCATGCTGCACGATAAAGAGCACGGCAACCTGGCATAGTACTGAAATCCGAGTGTCTATTCTACTGGGGATTGAGGACGCAGTACGCTTTCATGTTGAGTTGCGGCTTTCTTGTTCTTATAGAATCGGACTGTGGAGTGCTGAGTGTGGACAAGTCAGTCAATACCAGCACGTGTTTGCGAGGTGAAGGCCTTGTGCAAAAACATTAAAATAAAAACTAGGCAGCGGCGACTCCGGCACTCGTGATCACTGGCGTAACCGGACCAAAAATTTCAGGTGGGGCCAAACATTTGTGGAGGCCAAAATGTTTGATATTAGGCGAATAACACGATTTGTTTGGGCTACCCCTGTCAAGGCACAACATGACTGTATGTTCTTTCTAAAAAGTTTGGGAGTCCATGGCTTCCTAGGCCCCCCCTGGTTAAGCCTATGCTCGGGCTCAGCTTGAGTGTTCGACTACGCTTTATATTGTAGGTGGTGAGCTTGCTTGCTTAGTATATTTGTGCCACCACCTTCTTCACTGATTAAGGTTGTTGACTTGGGCTCTTTTCATTGAGCCTTGTCAGTGTTCATAGATATTCGTTTCATGTTTTCCTTCCACGTATATTTTGCAGGTGACGTGAATCAAAAATATCGTTCGTAGTAACGGTTCTCTCAAATACATTCGCTCGCGCTTTTCTCGTACTCATTCGTTAGAGACCGAGCTGCACTCTGCGATTAAGTATGTCTTCAGATTTAATTCATATCAGATAGAATGTTTTTCGAAGCAATGGATTTGCATAGAACATTGAATTTGAATTCCATCCATTTCAAAAGAACGACAAATTGTCCAGTATCTCGGGCTAAATTAATGAGCCTAGTACGCAGAGGATTAATTGGAGTTATTAGGGCTCTGTGACGTGCGTTACGTGACATTGGACGAGTTCTCATTAGAACGTCACATTCATTGTTGCGTAGCCAATGTCACAGAGCAACGATTGTGTCAGTGAGAATGAGAGCGAATATGTTAGTGCGCTGCTGCCTTTTTTAATAGCCACCATCATCTCTTGTTGAAACGTTGTCCAACGACCGCGCCCGCCAATTGATTGGCGCGTCCTTTTTTGGTTATAACTCGCCAGCAGCTATAGCTAGATAGCTAGAGAGTTGTTCAAACCCTCAACGGATGCAGCAAGACTTCTTGGTTCGATGAAAAAAGAATTTTTAGATTTGGGTGAGGGGTTCGCCTGGGAGGGTCTCGGAAAATGAGTTTTTTTTGTTTTTTTGACCAATTTGACAAGCCGTGGACGCCAATCGAATGGGCCAAAATTTTGGATCAAACTTGTTTTGGAAAGTAGATGATCTCCCGCGTCGATAGAGCCCTTGCTTGACTTTCTAGCATGTCTGGAACCAAAATTATGGCCCAAAAAATCCGTTTCACGCCCAAAATCAGAAAATGCATGAGGCTCCCACTGGCGGCTACTGTTGCTCGCGATAACTCCCCGCTAGAATATGGTAGCGAGCTATACGAGCCCTCGAAAGACTCTTGAAGCCTTCTAGTTTGCACTGAAAAAGAAACATTTTAGATTTGGGGACGGGGTTTTCGGTGGGTGGAGAAAAAGTGTATTTAGGCTTTTTTTAATTGTTTCATTATGATGTCATCACCTCCACAAAGGGCCAAAATTTTGCTCAAAGTTTGGATGTATTCTGGGCTGGAACATGAAACTTTAGAGGCCTAGATCGACTTCCTAGCGTTTCTGGTGCTCAAGTTAGGGCCAAAAGACCCCAAATCGTCGAGGACATGGCTGAGTAATTTCAGGGGATCTCCCTAATTAAAACCCGGAAGTTTGGCCATAACTTTTGGACCAGAAATGCTAGAAAGTCCATCAAACCCTCTAAAGACTCGTATTGAAGCCTAGAATCCAAAAAAATTTCGAGTCGCCAAATCTGATGGATGGTTCGACTCCCCGGAAGTGACGTCATTATCCAAATGTATAGAAATATGCATAAACAACCTCTGAACCTGCAAACATTAACAAAAAAAACGTGATCTCAAGCTGAAAATTTTTTCTTCCAGTCTAAACTACTAATCTTCAAAAATCTTTAGAGGGTTTGAACAGCTCTCTAGCCTATTCTTACGGCGTGTTATGGCCATATCCAAAAGGGGTATTATTCCACCCTGGCTACCGCTTTAAGCGGTAGGATTTTTGACTACTTTTTGTTTTTTGTGGAATAATTTTTCATCCAGATATGCTAGAAAGCCAATCAAGGGCTCTAAAGACTCGTAAGATAGACTAGTTTCGTAAAAATATTTGGACCAAAATGTGGGCCCATTCCAGGGCCGGGTAAATTAGGCCATAAAAACGCAAAAATACCCACACTTGTGACGCCCCTCCAAGAGAATCCCAAACCCAAACCCGAAAATTGTTTTTTGCCTCGGAACTACTAGACTTGCTGAATCTGTAGAGGGTTTGAACACGTCTCTAGCTGCAGCAGCTGGCGAGTTATAACCAAAAACGTACGCGCCAATCTAGTGGCTTTTGAGGTCGTTAAAGGGTTAAATTGCCAGTATCCGTATCAGTTTGTTTAGGAACAAGTATAAACAAACATCAAATCATGCAACACAAGACAAACCAAATCAGAACAGTGTTTATTTTCTTCCCAGGACATCTGAATAAACTATATGGTTTTCTCGTCAGATGCTCTAACGAATAAGGCAGAAATAAAATGGAGAAAAAGAAACAAGAGATGACTGAATACCACATTTCTGTAATGACGATCCAGTCTAGGTAGTGCAGCATGTCATATATTCCCAGAGTACACCTGGAAAAAAACATCTGTCATTTCATAACACAAAATTATTTATTTGTAATGTTTTGCAAGTTATCATATGTGTGCTTTGCTGATTTTCAATGTTGATATCATTGCTCTCCTTGAAGTTCATGTTTTTATTTAGTAACAAATCGGTGATAATTTGGTGTTGAACGAATTGTTGGATCTATAGAAGACCATATTCCTCTTCCTGTATATGTAAATGGGTTTTGAGCTATGTTTAATCTCGTCCGAGGAATGGCATATTCCATACTTGATCGTTGTCTTCTGTGATAAGAATGAATATCTTCAATGTTTGTGAAAAGGTCGATACATTGTTTCGGAACTAATTAAAAATTAATTTTATACATTAATTTGCTGATTTGTAGTTTAACGATTCTGTCTATATTAGGTATTTGGGTATCATTGTACAGTTTACATACGTTAGCGTTCAATTTGGTAATTGTCATAATTCTGAATAATTTATTGTGAATAATATTCAAGGTGTTGAGTGTAGAAAAAGATGATGATCCCCAGCTGGTGATGGCATATCGAAGATGTGAATATACTAAGCTATAGTGTATTGTTTTCAAGGATCTGAATGGAATGCACTGCCCGAGTTTGCACATTGTGCCTGACGCTTCAGATACTTGCTTTTTAACCAGAGTGGTTCTACGCAAGTGGTTGCACAACCTTTTCTTGGTAAAACGCCTGCTCAGATAGTTTGTCGAAATTACATGAGAAGTGTTGTTACAAGCACAAGCTCCGATCTGAAGGGTGAGGCATGGTTGTTGTCCGTGATCCTGTGCTGTATTGAAGGCTTTTTGTGCTTCTGGATTCCGTTTGTGATGGACAGCATGTGGATAATAACCCACAGATGTCCGAACTGCAACAACGTTCAGGGTGTGTACAGACCTCAAACATCATCAGGGCATGATGGTTGATTCGTGTTCACTGTTTGATGCTTGTATTGTACATTTGTACATAGGAAGATTTCAAGCATTTTTCTAATTAAAAATGTAGTTTTGAATTGCTTTAAAATTGCAGGAAGATTTTTAACTTGTTGGCTTTTCATTTTTTCTAGACAAATGAAAATTCCCAAGAAGTTTGCACAATTCTTTGTGAACGTTTCTTACTCTTAAAAAAATATTCCCGCATGTTCTTCACGACAACGTTTTCTTTCACTTCAAATTAAACTAAGAAATCATATGAGAATTGTACAGATGCAAAGTTGTCTGTGATAGTGATAGAAATGATTAACTTTGTGCAAGTAACTTGTCTATAGCGCACTAACTTTTCAATTACTTAGAAATTGATTGTGAGCATTTGGTCATGTTGAAAATTGAGTTCCAAGTTCTTGTGGGAAAAACTATCTTTTTTGTCAAATGATTGTCGTGACATTGGACGATGCTGTTTCCGTCTGTTTGTAAAATTCTGTGAGAAGCTCATTCAATAGGTTCGTGATTGCATTTGTAGCAAACTGCAGAACGGTAGATCATAATTCTAAAAGCAGAAAACCAAACCTACTTGTTTACAAAAAACTACAAACCTTATTCATTCCATTTGAATAAGGTTTGTAGATTTTTGTAAACAAGTAGGTTTGCTTTGCTGCTGCTTTTGTGATTAACATATGCTGGACCAGTGTTCCAACCTTGCCTTCTCAAACTGTGCTGGTGTTGCATTCCACGGGAATGAAACAGAGGAATAACAGAATGGAGGCCGAGGGAAAAATCACATACCTAAAAAATCAGAGATGGTAAAAAGAAGTGAAACCAAGGCTAAAACAAGGCCAAGGATGAGACCTCTACATTTATAGTTAATTCGCTGCTATTCTTTAGGAATCGTAGACAGAAATCAACAGTTGTAGATCAATCTTTCAATTGATGCTGAATTATTACAATGAAGAGACAACTTCAGAGGCTAAGGCTCTGCTGCACAACAAAATCGCTCCTGAAAAAACGTTCATAGAAAGAAAAGGCGCGGGAAAGGCAAGAGAAACATTGAACGACATTTATGATATGGAAGTAGAACTGGATGCTGACCCTAATAACTCAATAAAACTGTTGACGGAAAATTCTGACTTTCCTTCCCTTGATTTGAAACATATTGAAGCAGCATCGCTTTACCACAAAATATTACAGTTAATCAAGGAAGTAGAACAACAAAGGGAAGTGAAAAACTGTAAAAGTGACGAGGTTGACAATCTGCTTGCTTCTGATTTAAAATCTTCCAGAAATGAACTGCGGGCTGTGGCAGAAGAGACAAAAAAATCAGCAAAACAGATGTCAGAAATGTTATCAAAAATATGTTCAGAGATCAATCAAACTGATATGAAGCTCTCCAGAATTAAACAACACCTTGGTCAGATGAAACAATCAGTGAGAACAAATTATTTACACAAAGGATCAATGTCTGGCATTGTGGACACACCTGCAAACATGCAAGTTTCAGGTGGACAAGAGCCTCAATCAGGAGATGATGCTGTGTGTGCCTTGAATAAAGCTGACAAAGCATGTAACACTAATCTGCCCATTAACGACTCTAGGGTAGACAAAACTGCACAGGAATATGATCAACTGGATGAATGGACATTGGACAACGGTAGTTAGAAAGAAAAGGTCGTGTCACAAATCTGGCAATTCACCTGACGCTCATTTCAAGACAGTGGAAATTTTTGTCTCAAGACTGAAACCAGATACTAGAACTGTCTATCTCAAAAATGGTTTTGGGAAAAGTTCCAGAATTCAAGAAGTGTGCGGTTTCAAGCATTGAGAACCAGATATGATGCATATTCATCTTTCAAAATTTCAGCAAAACGTCTTGATGAAGGTGACATAAGCGAGGTGCTTAACTGCTGGAAATGACCGCAAGACTGGAAGTGGCCGCAAGTTAAATGATTACCAGATTGTTTTTCTTCAAGAGACCTGATTGGCAAAACAGCAACTTGATAATTTATCCTCTTTATGTGTGTCACATTTTGAATTTGGGAGGACAGACTATGACTTTAATAATGGCCTAGTTCATGGTCGAGGTCATGGTGGAACTGCCATATATAGGTCTAAAAATCTTAAAGCTTCACCTTTTTCAAATTGTGATGGCTCGATAATAGGCTTAAGAGTGTTTTTAAAAAATCAGAGTTTTATTGAATTAATGTGTATCTACCACGCTGAAGTAGAGCTAATACTGATGAATTTTTAGCATAACTGGGGAAATTGAGACAATTATGTGAGGAGCTGCAATGCCCAAATATTTGTTTTGTGGGGACTTCAACGCTGGGGCCACAAATACACTTGGTGGTTTGTTGGATGACTTTTGTATGGAAAATGATTTTATCATTTCTGATCATGCACTACTACCCCAGGATATATTCACCTGCATTAGTGATGCACACAACACAACTTCTTGGAGAGAACATTTTGTCTCATCCGTTTCAGTGCATCACGCAATGTTCAATATGGATGTGCTAACCAAGTGCATAATTTCTGATCATCGGGTTGTAGCAGTCAGCATTCGGTGCTCCCACCTTCCTGAATTTGATGAGGAGGTGATGGAGCCCCAGCCAATTCGAATTGACTGGCTTAAGGTTACTGCCCAGGAAAGAGAGGACTACTACCATCAAATCAAAAATCTACTTGATCAACTGCAACTGCCTACAGAAGTTAGGCGCTATAAAAAATCTTTAATTGTACAGATGAGAAACATCTGGAAGAAATAAATAATTTTTATGCAGAACTGACCAGTGCTCTGCTTGCTGCTGCATCCTCTGCAATTAAAACTACAGGTGAAAAAAATGAAGGTAAATTTAACATTCCTGGCTGGAACTCGGTGGTCAAATAAAAACACCAAATTGCAAGGGCAGCCTTCCGGCTATGGGTAAACTGCAATAGACCCAAGAAAAGTGACATATATAGAAATATGACAAAAACAAAAAATATTTCAAATATTCATTGCGGCAATGCCGCAAAGATGCTGAAATGCATAAGGCCAATGGCCTAGCAGCTGCACTACAGGCTGATAAAACCAAAAAGTCATTTTGGCAAATAGTCAATAACAAAAACAGATCCTCATCACTACCAACATTGGTGGGAGGGGCAAATGGTGGTTCAGAGATTGTTAAAATGTGGAAAGACTATTTCAAGGGAATATTAAACACTGTAAACTCTGCCAATGCGTCAGCAGAGTCGTGGAACACAGCATAGATTGCAAGGAGAACTATCTGGGTCTTGAAATGCCCATGTGTTCTTTTGTCTCCTTGGCATCACTATTTCAAAAGCTGCCATTGAACAAAGCTCAATGGCCTGATTGTATTTCTGCAGAACACCTGCTCTATGCAGATGAATCTTTGCGTTTTTTTCTCAGTGAACTGTTTAACATGTGTATTGTTCTCGGGTATATGCCCAATTCCTGTTCAAACACAACAATATTTCCCACATGCAAAAACGAGAATGGGAATATGTCTGACACTTCAAATTACAGACCAGTCGCTGTAGCCACAGTGGTGTCAAAGCTGCTTGAGCACTTCATATTATAACATCTCTCCTTTCCTTGGTACCACAAACAATCAGTTTGGTTTTAAGGCTGGTCATAGCACTGATCAATGCAAATTTTTGTTAAAGCAAACTGCTTCATACTTTGTAACCCACGGTTCATCTGTGCATGCTGTGTTTTAGATGCCTCAAAAGCATTCGATCGAGTGCTACACATGAAATTATTTGAGTCACTAATCCAAAAAAGCGGCAATGTGTTATGTGCGCCTACTGAAAAATTGGTATAAAGAACAAACGATGCAAATTAAATGGGGCAAGCATTTTTCTGAACCGTTTCATGTGTCTAATGGGGTTAGACAAGGGGAGTACTGAGTCCATACTTGTTTGCTGTTTATTCAGATGATTTGTCCAATGAACTAAACAACATTAAAGCAGGGTGTTATATTGGTGAAGTCTTATTAAATAACTTAAAGTTTGCTGATGATATTTGTGTGTTCTGTCCAAGCGTACGTTCGTTGCAAAGAATACTAGATGTGTGCCAGGCATATACAGAATCGCATGGGATTTTTTCAACTGCAACAAAACTCTTTGTATGACGTTTAAGGCTAAGAGTGCAAAAAGCACAGACACTCCATTATTGAAATTGGGTGGTCAATACGTAAAATATGTTGACCAATACAAATATCTGGGGATTTTATTGGATACTGAGCTGTCAGATGACAAAGACATTCAGAGACAACTGCGATATCAATATTGTGCAGCAAACAAGCTGCGAGCCTCTTCTTCCCGTTGTTCAATTGCAGTTAAAAACGTACTTTTGCGTTCCGTTTGTACGCCCATGTATGCATCTCAATTATAGTGTAATTTCAGAAAGTCATGCATGTAGAGATTGCGGGTGGCATACAATTTTGGTTGCAGAGCTCTATACAACCTGCCTTGGAAAGTGAGTTTTAGTAACCACCAAGTTCAATGTAACATTCCTACCTTTCAGGCTCTGCTACGTAAATACAAGTACATGTTTCTCGAAAGATGCAGAAAATCTAACAACATATGGTTACGTGCTTTGATGCAGTCAGATTGTTTGTACTCGTCACTATTCTTTGAACATTATAATCGCATTTTACTCTGCTAATGAGTGATCGAACTTCGCAGTGTCCGTTTGATCGATGGCGTGTCAAGCCACGATGCTTTCTCATTTTACCTAGACTCGACCAACTTAGGAATCAGCACCCTACTCCGCAGTAGTGCTGTAAAAAGTGTTGCGTGTTAGCTAACAATAGTGTTAAGAATGTGTCTGTAACCCTATGGTTCTGTCTTCAATGCAGTTGCAAAAAGTGTCTGTAACCCTGTGATTTCGCCGGCTTCAATGTCTTGTACTACGTTCTGTATTGTCTGATTTTATCAACCTGCGTTCTGCAGAGTGTGTGTGTTCATACTATGGACTTCGTGTCTGCTCATGAACAAATAATTTAAATTAATAATCGCTTCTTAATGGCGTACGTCATAAACAAGCTTAATAGCCACTCGTGCAATGTTATGAAACAGTTGTTAGGAGTTAAAAACTCTGTGCGTGTCTATTTCCCAGTTTCTTGTGAACCAGAAGTTTCAATACTGTTCAAGTATTTACAGATCTTTGAAAGCATCCTTTGATCCACAAATAGTGAGAAAAAACACTGAAAAGTTGTGATGACGACATTTTAGAAAGTTTTTGTTCATTTCGTGAAGAATATCAGTATTTCTCTATTCTTTCGAAGTGTGTGCTATTCTTTCCCAATATAGCTACGCGTAATATTGGAGTGTGGTTTGATTTGTTCAGTTTGTTTGGACTCAATGGCACGCCTTTTTGTAGTGATTCAAAACCTTCTATGTTAGTCTCGACCATTCGCATGTTGATATCAATTAGGGTTGCCAGATGTGTTTTGTAAAATACCGGCCACTTTGTCAACAGTGGCAGATCTCAGCTCTGTCGTAATTTGTAAGTTGGACAGGGAAAACAGAGAGACAATAGGTATTGTTAAGTCATAATTAATAACTTGCCTGTATTTTGGCTGGTTCATTACACTTTGGTGCTTTGTGTGACGTGACAATTACAATAAGGATTCTGTCATCATCAGCAAATAAACTTCACTGAAATAACTGTCTTGACAAGATTCACTATTAGAGTCATTAAAATGTGAGAAATTCTGCCTTGGTTCTTTCTGAAGTTCCAGAAAATTATTCATTTACAAAATACCGGCTTCAGGCACTGATTTTCAAAATACCGGCCTCCACTAACTTAGCAATAATATACCGGCCAGGCCGGTGAAATACCGGTCATCTGGCAACCCTTATGTCATTAGAATTAACCTGGTACAGCACATAAAACTAACGTCAATTGGTTATGTGTTATTCAGATTTCCTTTCAAAACCTATTTGCCATATTGAAATTACAAATATTTATAACAATATTAAATACATACCAGTGTTCTGCAAATGCATCTCTAACTGCATTCAAGTAACTTCACTCGACGGATGAAAACGGGTGAATTCTATCGGCAAAGGTTACGTAGGAAACCTATTTCACGTAACACTACGCTTCGTCAGTCCTGAAATCTGCAAGCAATGTTCACAGGTGAAACGTTGAAAGGCAACAAGAGCAGCGAGAAGAAACAAATTCAAGATTAAAGTCAACAAATTAAAATACAAATTGCGACAATTCAAAGAGAGAAGATATGTTTTTCTCAAATAATTGCGATCAAATTGAACTGATTCTCTTTGTCATTGCGCAAGGCAACAGAACAAATAAAGCTTGAAACAACAAGACTTATGATTCAGAGCTTCGGTAGAATGCGCAAGCAAGACTGCACAGCGCCGGATTTATGGTGGGGGCCAAGGGGCCCTGGCCCAGGGTCCCCCACCAAAGGGGGCCCCCCACCACGCTCATGTGCTTAGCCATATATGCGACCTGTGCGTGCCACTTAGACATTTATACCGGGGAAGCTTTTTTGTAAACACTATCGATGGTATTTACTTGAACATTATTTGATATTGTGACGAAACAACTATTACACTTATTGATTTCCTGAAAGTCGGTCAATCTAGTGAATGCAAGGCCAAGCCACATAGAAAGCATTAGCTTGAGTCTCTAGTCGTTACTGGTAGATTTTGAGTCTTCACAGTCGCATATAAGTAGCATTGTTAAGAAGGTCTACCATACGTCCTCTTTTTGAAGCACATGTCCACGTTTTTCGTGAGAAATAAAATATTCTCCGAGCACTTTCAAACATGTCAACGTGTCCTCCTTCTTGCATTTCTTATTTTACATAGCTATAATCAGTACCATAACTAGAGGTTTGAGCCAGAGTGGAAAACATAGCTAAAATGGGCCCATTAGCCAAGATTCATAAAAAAAAACTTGAGAACTGGTGGTGAATCTTGTTGTGGATGGCCATACTAAAACTCTAATTCACCAGAAAATAATCCAAAAAATAGAAAAAACAACCTATTGAAAACCGAAAGAATACTATAGCCAAAATATAAGTTAAGGGGGTCCGGTTTTCACATTAAGCTTGCCAGGGGAGGTAATTCGCCCCTCTGCTCCCGGTCAGTTACGTCAATGGCTATGATAGATTGTATTTACATACAGTAAACTGTCCCAACTTGACAGCAACAAGATACCAGCTGTTGGCGTAGCTTAGTTTATGGGAGGGCCTGCGAGTTGTCCAAATCATCTATATTTTGGTTGAGTTAATTCTCGGCTGGATAGGCGGAAATGGTTTCTCATTGATCGTTACATAGCAGTGGCAAATCTTTTTTTCAGTGTCTCAATGACTTCTGACATCATTACACTGTAGTAGCTTTGCTGATGAACCGCGATACGGTGATCAGTGTATTGCACATAGCTTAGTGTAGTAGTTTCTAGTAATTATAGCTCATCAGTAATGCTAAAAAATGAATAAATACGTCAGAAGTATCCCTTTTTAAGAAAAGGACTAAATGATTTTGAAGCTGAGTGAATTACGTGTGGTTGCATTTGCACAGTTCACAAGAAAGAGCGAAAAGACTAATGTGACTTTGTGGATATTGAGCACCAAAAACTTACTTCTCACAGTATAAAACCAGGTGGCTATCATTTTATCCTAGCTTGCCAAGGGTGCTTCAAATGTAGGCTTACACAGCTACATATTCATACTTCATGGCCATCGACAAACCAACTGTTGTTCTGAAACGTTTTTTTGGAAATTCTCTGAGCGACATTATGACACTTGCAACCATCTGTGGTCGCTTTTACTGAGAAAGTTCAGAATACTGAGAAGACAAAAGCATCAATTGTTGAGGTTGCATCGTGTTTCGCCACTGTGAAAGCAAGGATTCAAGTAAGACACTCAGATATACATACTGTTGCGGCCAGTGGCCCAACTATATGGATAAGTACGTACGGACTGGAACCAGTGCATTGTAATAGACTACTCATTGCGCCATCCAGCTGGGCACAAACCGTTCACATGTTCACACAGCGTTGCACGCAACACGTGACTCAATATTCACGCCGTTCGTTGAATGCGTTTTTCTACTCACCTTTCTGTGCATGTATTTACGACCTCGCGGAACCTTACCTGGGCTCTTTCCGTCAATAGTGCCGAAAGCGAGTTTGTCGTCAGACTGATCCATTGACTGTTTTCTGCGATATGTTTGATTCTGTATTGTGGTAAAGGACAAGTCGCTGTTTGTGTTAATGGTGGATAGATGTTGCCGTTTGCCTCATTAAAACCAGCGCAGACCTCGAGGCAATAAATTGTACAGTGTCACCTCTCAAATCCCCTATCTGTGTCGTGTCTCAAACAGCCGCGAGCCTGAGTAACGCCTTCATCATCGCATAGGAGAGAGTGAATCAGATTCACAGTTCATGCTTGTGTGTCACAGTGAGAGTCACTTCAACAAGATGGTGCTGTGACCAGGATGTGGAGGTCGTGCCCAGTTCAGCCTTCACACAAAGAACGTGCGATCGGTGTGGTTCGTTGTGAAAAGGAGTGGATGTTGCTGCAACCTCTCCGGTGGCGTTGCGTTGATTGTGTGATTCACCACGAACGGGATGTGCGTGAAGAATAACACCATTATATATGTAGCGCGAGCAAGGAATAGCAAGAGAGATTGCGAGCGTAATCTCTATTGTTGCTTGCTGCCACGGTGTGAAGCTTTGTGCACATGCCGCTCGGAATTTCCGATCGCAACAACACGAAGCCAAGTTTAATTGGCACTAAGAAAACTCAGAGAAGGCAAGGATCATGACTAATTTATTCATGTCAGGTATGTCTGTATTGTACAAGTCTTGTGTTGCACAAGAGTAGCTAAATGGACCACTTTATTCGCTGAATTTAAATGCTTTGACTAGATTCCTCCGTTTGCAAACAACTGAAATGGAAAATGCTGAACCTTGTGAATAGGATCTACTTGAGAGATACGTTTCTGTTGATGAAGCTAAACTGTTTGGCCAATACCAAAACTTGTTTTGAGTTCGTGCAAAAGGAGCATCAACCAAATGCAATTTATTGTAAAATGATGAAACATGAAAGACGGACAAAATGTTATGCAACTTGCAATACCATTAAATGCTTCAGTAAACTGGTAAAGATTGCACAGTTTTGCTTAAACGCTATGGCTTTTTATGCTAATGTGGAACGATTTTTTCCTTGATGCAGCCACAAACCTAAACGAAAGAGAAAATTTTCAGGTAAAGCCAGTTTTTAGTCTAAAGCTGGTATGCATTTGAAACATCTTTCATGCAAGCAGTTTCATAATATTGGTAAAGGCGATTCCACATTTTTAAGAAATTTAAGAAACTTGCAAAATATTGATGGGCTAAATAGGACAAGTTAATAGGGATTTTGTTTTCTGTGTTTTTTCTGAAACATCGTCTGCACTGGACGTCTTACTTCATTGCTTCAAACTTTTCAATAGGAGTGTTTGTTATTTGACTTGTTAAATGTAGATAATACACTACTCAACTAAGTGACAGTCATAAATTGTCCTCCCTTTCGGCAGCCTGAAAATATGGCAGCCTTATTGAGCTTATTAATAAATAAACGTGGACAGACGAATAAGGAATCGTCACCTTTGCAAGTGTAGAGCTTATCCAAGTGGTTCTAAACAACGTGAAAAAGCAAAAGAGGCACAACTGAGAGAAGAAGAAGTTGCAGTGAAGTAAAGAAAGATTCAAGTTACAATTTTACAGTGGCAGTGAAGTCCATTTTGCGGAAATTTCAAGAGGGAAGAAAATCGAAGAACATGTTGTTACAGACTTAGATCTACGTAACGATGAGAACAGGCCTAGTTTAACCAGCGGTGCAGTAGCAGAAGAACGTCAAGAAGTATCATCGCAAATCACGATAGATGAGATGGCTGACACTATAACTGGAGGCAATAATCTCGGTCACTAGTCAGCTAATATACCAGAAAAAATGCAGGAACATTGGTTGGAAAACTGGCACAGGTTCTATGTGACATTGTGATGAAAAGTTATTTACCATGTTGCTTCACAACACAGAAAAGACAGAAACTCTTCACGGATATCCACAGCACGTTTTATTCGTAGTCAGAACCACAACGGCGAAGTAGTTAACAGAAGCTGGCTTGCTTCTGGTGACGGATTTTGCAACAGTTTCACATCGCTGATCGTTGTGAAATATCATGTTGCATCAAAAAGTTTTGCTACATCTGAGTTAACAAATGTGACGTCACAAGATTACGTCATTAATATTAACAATCCGTGGAAATACTAGTGACTTCATCGATAAACCCCTACCTAAAGATTCTGTATCCGCACCAGGAGCCTTCCACCACGCCTGGTCCCAGGCCTCCCACCATCTAAATCCGGCGCTGAGATTGCACTTGTTGCGTTGGCAACCAATCTTTAGCGTTTAAAAAACGCTGTGACGACATTGCCCTCACGCTGGGGGGAAAAGTTCAAAACACGTCAAGGAACAGCAGTAGGTAGGAACTGTAGGTTCAAGGACTGCTTGGACTTTTTCTATTTCTTTGTTTGTTTGTTAGATTCATCGCTGGAAAAATGCCCATTTTATCAGTCAAGCGTATCATATGCCCTACGTCACAAGCACTCTTTCAAGGCTTTGGCTCGTTCAGCTGAAGCCCTTTGCCCCTTTGCCAGTTTCCCTCATGTCCCCAGTTTGCCCCTATTCCCGTCCTCCTAGGGCCCCTCATGATCGAAAGCCATACGCTAGAGTTTGTATTTTGCCAGGTTGAATTATTCTCTTATCGTCATTGGCAGAGAGGGCTATTTCAGGCGTTCAGAATTCAACAGCAGGTGTGCACGTCACCTATGACTGCTTTTGTGAAGCACGCACCTGCTGTTGTGTTTTGACGTGTGGTTGTGACACGCCATCGGTCGCGCTTGAAATAATTTTGAAGGGCACACCTCGTTTCAGCTTTGGCTTGCTTCACGTTTGACTCACTTGTTTGTGAACCTGAATATAATTTTTTCTTGTGCTGCTTTGTGACGTGGTAGAAACTTCCAAAGCAAGGAATGTTTTTCTACGCAAACATTTCTGAACTTTCAGCCACAGAGTGTGCTTGAAAAAGATGGTAGCTTCAGGCAATGAGAATTTTAATTTTAGTTTTTAAATTTATTTGTTTATGAACACACACACTCTGCAGAACGTAGGTTGATAAGAACAGACCAAACAGAACGTAGTAAAAGGCACTGAAGCTGGTGGAATCACAGGGTGGCAGACACTTTTTGCAACTGCATTGAAGACAGAACCACAGGGTTACAGACACATTAATTTAAGCAGAGATTTTGATAGAACATCTGACTCAAGCAATGTGCTCCAAACATCACCAGCTTGGCAGCCCAACATCACCGCAAACTGATCAAAATTTATCAAAAAAAGCTGTGTTTCTTCTGATGAAAGTTCATTCGAATAGGATTATGGTGGTAATCACAAAAAAAGTTTGTTCACAATGGTTGAGATACTGTTGAGACATATTTGTGCTAAGCACTAGCTCTCTAATTTGGTTATGTTAAATTTGCGCTGAAATCAATTTGGGATTGGGGCGATTCAGTGATGGAAGGTTATTTTGGTCTCATTGCAGTTTTTTTCGGTTGATTAAGCAACTGTTAATGGGTGGTTGATATTGCTGACTAAAATTGATTCCGGAATAGGATGTTGTGAAGAAAAATGGTTGAAAAAACAACAGAAACTGTAAGTTGATCCACTTTTATATCATGAAAATATGCTTCAACGTTTAAAATTATGTTTTCAGCTTAGTGTAAAATATTTGGCAGTAAAAAAGTTAAGCAGCTGAGTGTGCCTTTCACAGAAATTTTTGCAAGACTTCATTTTATTGAAAACATTTTGCAGGATGCAAACATTGCTAAAGAGTGGAAATAATTTGTTGTAAATTCCACAGTTTGATAGATTTGTGTGTAGAAATTCGTTGTTGTGTAGTTATTTTGCTTAGAGATGTTACCTTAGACAAATTTGAGGTGTAATTTCAAATTGGATTGAAATGTTCACTTTGTCGGGTGTTTGAAATTTGCTACCCTCAGTAGATAAAAACGTGAGTTCAGTGACTTCACGCCTCAGGTGGTGCCACATAGCATTTTTTCTTTACAAGAGAAAAAAGGCTTTGGTTGGGTGCTAGCAAGTAGGACAAGGTCCAGATTTTTTAAAAAAGACCAGAACTCTATTCAATCACGTTTCTGTTGTATAACTAAGCCATTATTATGTTGCATGCTTTCATATATTTGTGTGAACGTTTTCAAAAATGCTCAATTGCTTCAGATGTGCTTGCTTCGCTCGCTCCGTTGCTGTCTGTGCATGTTTCAGCTGTATTGAGTTGCATGACCTTGCTTTGTCCAAAGATGTGCAGTTCATGTCTTAATAGTTTGTGAAAAAAGCAAACTTTTAAAGTGTGATGCTCATTTGTGACAAAAGCACTTTCGTCAAATTATGTTTATAGCCAAAAGACTATAAACATAATCTGCTTTCAAGCATTATCACCTACTCCAAAATTCTCTGCCACAAATTCAGCATGATTCATGTCAGCCAGTCTTTTCAAGAGATTTTCAAATGATCTCCAGAAATATTTTCTTCGCTGAAGTGCTTTGGTTTCAAAGTGTAAATTATTTTAAGCCATTTTTTCTTTGAGTCCTTTTTTATATTTTTAATCATAACGTTTGCTTTGCTAGAGTTAAAAATTGCCGTAAAAATTACATGTTTTGCTGCGCCATACATTTGTTTCACTGTTTTTATGTCAGATTCAGAAGGTATATTGTTCTTGTTTTCAACACTGAATCCAGGATTATAAATTGGCTGCATAGCGCTGTCTTTGTCTTCAGTATTGTGAAACATTACGATGCAATGGCCAATTTCGTGAACAGCGACTGAAAATAAATTGCACTTTCCATACCCCGAAACTGTTTTCTGGTCTGACCATCTCTCATTGTCAAAATGCAAATCACCAGACAATGTTGAATTACCTGTGTAAAATCCATGCGCCAAAGTGTCAGATTTTTAATTATTTAGTTTGTAAGGACAGTTAATTTCGGCATTTTGCTTTTCATCGTCTGTCAGAAATGCAATATTCATAACTTGACTACCATCAAAAACTCTTTCAAATTTCAAATTGCAAACATTTTGCCAAATACTAAAAGCATTTTCGATTTCGTTCAATGTTTTTTCTTTTCCAAGCGAAGAGTAATTTTGAAAGCCATAAGTCAAAACTTTTTGCTTCCAAGGGGTGCAATACTTTTTATCTACAATATTATCAGGCATAGCACAATACATTTATTATAACTCTGAAAACTTTCCTCATTCACGAGCAACTGTTTCAGCTGCCTCGGTTGCCTCAGCTGGTTCAGTTCATTCCCTGAGCGACAATCATTCAAGTCGGCCGAAACGGGTTTGCAGAGCGTCAACCTGGCTTGTGAGGTTGGTTATCAGACCCTGAAGATATTCGATGTGAGAATCGACATAGTGTTTATGGGTTGCATCGTTCGTTCGGTTGGATTCGCAAGTCCAGATTTTTTGTGGTTATTGATTTTGAGATGCCCCTGGCACTTTCTGGAGTTACGTGAAAGGTTCTCTTCCTTATTTGATTATCTATGAAACCTTTTGTCGCTGCGTCGGTGTCTTCAACTGGCTGCCCAAGGTTTGTTATCCTTTTGTCATTATAATTTTGATGTTTTTCTGGCAAAGACGTCCCATCAAGAAACATTACTTTCCGATTGATGTTCTCATTCGTTGCAAGTATCTGCCGCTCGTTTTCGGATCTCAGTGAATTAACTGCAGCATCCAGTGTTCTTTTGTTCACACCATCAGCAGGCTCTGTCGCATCAGCCAATCTGACAATTTTATGATCATTCATTTGAAGATCTGAAACCAATTGTTTTTTACCATCAAGTCTCAAATATTTCTGCGATTCCAAGAGGATATTAGCCCTAATTTCGTTCTAAACTTTTCGGTTCAACGTTCTGAGATTGACAGCCTTATGTTCAAGTGTTGGATCTGGCAACCCGACAATATGATATTGTTCACCCATGCTAAAATTTTTCGTTGCTGTTCCTCGTGGGTCCAAGTTCAAACTTTTTGTTCTGATGTCTCGATTCAAAATCTATGCGTGGTTTTCAACCGCGTTGCTGCCTGCTGTGTCGGCTGCCGCGGTTCTTTGTTGTATAACATTTGCTTCTGAAGCTTCAAGCGTACTCACATTTACCACGTCTTGTTCAGTTTGTGGATTTGCAACACCTCTTATTCTTTGCCCACCTGAGGATAAGTCAGCTCTCACCCAATGTGTCCGGTCACGTTTCAGATAGAATTCGTTTGCAGAGCTTAGTCTGAGTGCATCATTGTCATGCAGAGGTTCGCCCAAATGTCTTATCCTGTTTCCAGCCATCCCAATCTCATCCTGCATGCCCCCACCCAAAAGCGGCAGCTTCGTATCTGCATATCCTTTTGTCGCTGCGTGGTGATTTTGTTCTGGTGCTTTCAGGTATGAGATATGATGACCATCCAAATTTTAATCTTTTGCCAAGGTCGACGCGGGGCTATAACGATTTAAAAAATTTTCTTCAATCCACTGTTTCAGAACCATTTCATCTTCATTTTGCAGATTTGTGTTGATATTTCTTATTGAATGCTTCCCTATATCGATTTGCCCCTGCATAGTGCCCCCTTCAGTTGGTAACCTTTTGCCTGCTACAAAATAAACGTATGCTCGATTCACCAAGTCATGATCTTCTTCTGGCCATCTCACGTTTTTCATCAAATGACCCTTCATATCCAAATCACTTTCGCCAACACTCTTCGAGTCGACGTAGCCTTTCGTCGCTACGTCGACTTCTTGGGTTGGAGACAATACGGTTTTTATTGCCTTTTGATTCGTATCGATTGGATCACCTCTTTTGAAAAATTTTTCATTGACATATTTCTTCATCACTGCGTCCGTTGGACCCTGCGGCGAGCCAGGATTCACAATGCTTTGACCAGACATGCAATGGCTTGGCCTTTTCACAAAAAGTTGCTGTTCACATATTCATGTGAAACTCCACTCACATTTGTAACATTTTGTCCCGTTTTTGGAATTCGTCCGAACTTTTCTACTGGCATGTTTATCATATCACCAAAAATTATTAATTATTTCCTGCATCCCTTTTCCTTTTTGTATCTTTTTCAAAACAAAACGACAAAGATGGCCACAAAACACTTCTTGCCTCGGCTGAATTTGCTCAGTTGAATAGAACACATCACCGAGGTAGTCGTTCAACTCAGTTTGTGGAGGCAATCCGAACGAGTCAAAATACCCCTTTTTATCACCACATTTGAGCCACGCGACCCAGTGCGTCCCATCTCCAGAAGTGTCGTCTAGGTTCATAATTGCGCACTCATTTCGTTTTGGTTTCTTTGGCAAAGTGTCTCTCAAGAAAACACCACGAAAGTTTTTCACACCAATCTTTTTCACCGCCTCTTCAATTTCAAAGTTGCTCAAAGTTTATAGTGGAAGAACAATATTTTCAACTTGAATCATTTATTCTAAAAAAAACTTTCCGATTTCTTTGGCAACATCTTATCAAATTCCAAATCCACTTCTTCAGACTTAATATATGTTTCATTTTGTTTTCTCTTCTGAGAAAGAATATTCTCAAACTCAACTTCAGATATTTCGTTGTCAGTCAACGCCTTCGAAACCATGTTACGAATTGAGTTGAGCTGTACCTCAATGAAAGTTTTTTGTTTCTCATGTCTCTGTATTTTCTTGAAAAGGAATTTTTCAATTACTTTTAGAAAAATTGAAGCATTTACAAAAGAAACGTTCATTCCACGTAAAACCTTCCCCGAAATAGTTCCAATGATTTCTTCAAAATCTGACAAAAACCCAACGTTGAAAAGAAAGATACAAAACCGAAAAATCAAAAAGCAGCCAGTGCAAAATTTTAGCAAACAATGATATTTTTTTATCATTGCAGAGTGCTTGAGTTTTTCTTCATTCAACCCCTTTCAATTTCATGAATTTCATGTAGCGTGTATAAATTAGGGTTAATTTTTTATTCAGTGGAATAAAAAATTCAAATCCACATCTTACAAAAGCCAACCGAGAACTGGAATATGTTTCAAAGGACTCTTTGGTTCAAGAAGAAGGCCATGGCCGCTAGCAACTTGACCCCCTTGTTTCAAATACAAGCCATCTCCAACCATGCCAAGCCCTGAACCTTTGAAATGTTTCAAATACAGCCCTTGACTGTCCGTTTCAACCCTTGGAATGTTATAACCTTTTTTCAAATACAACCCGTTCACCATGGCCTTGTTAGTAGCCTTCTGAGCAAGTGCAGACCGAACCCCGCTCAACGCTTCAGTCGCCAATGTTGGCAAGACAGTCTTTGCCAAAAATGGCAAAGCCTTTGCACCCAAACCTGCTAGGAACCCGAGGAAACCGCGGTCTATTTTCATATTGTGAACAACCTGACGCTTACTCTTTTTTATTGTGATGCCTTTTCCATCCTGATAAGCTTTTGTCATTCTGTTCACTTGTGAATTGGTCAAAGCAAGAACATAACTTCCACACAAATCTTCGTAGTCGACACGAATGCTCACAGGACTCTTTGTTTCAACGGCGTGTTTCAATTTTTGCTGTTGATTTTCAGAAATGTTTCCTCGCACATTGCTATAACTCATTTATATCACGTTATTGAATTTCTCTCAAGTGATATCTGATTGTCAGGTTTTCTCCAGGAAGATTCAATTGTTTTCCGTTTTGGTCTGTGACAACTGTTTCCATTCTATTGATTTTCTCTAAAATCACTGGAAGATACACAAGGTTTCTCGGGTTCTCAACAATTTTTTAACCAGGTTACACGTTTGGAAAGAAACTGTAAATTGTATCTTGCGTTCTCCCATTCACATAAGACCCGCCCATTACGTCAACAATCACGAGAATTGAATTGATGCTTAAAATGATGACAACACTATCCGGTTCATGAATGCCCTCTTTGTAAACCTGATTTCAAAATCCGAGAAGGCATGAAATTGAATTTCGTACTCTGAAATGAACCAGAAAGTCGCCTTGAATTTCCAAGACACATTTCAAAGTGTTGGTGTTTGCCGTTATTTTAATAGATTCGTCGTTATGCCCATTTGTTTTCATCGCAATTTTTATTGTTTCCGCAATATCAACGAGATCGTAACTGCCTTCTGGAAATTGAACTTCGACCCATTGTCTTTGTCGTGTTGAGTCGTTCTCTTTACCTCTCCCGACCTCAACGAAACCAGGAGAATATCAAAAAACGTTGTTATCATCAGACAGATTTGGAAATGAATAATACGTCTCTAAATTCACCAAATCCATCTCATACTTTCGCGTTCGATCCAACTCGAGTGGCGGGTTAAAAGTCGTATTTATTTTTGTCGAATTCTCTGAAACTACAATCTGAGTTGAAGTTTTCGGAGAAGTATTTCTCTCAATTTTTTCAAGAAGTTCAAGATCCATTTATTCTGTGATATAAAAGTCGACAAACCCCGATCTGTATTTCCTATAGTTCTTTGGCGAGGTCAAATCAATCACAACAAAATTGTGTGGCTTCGACCACGCGTGTTTGCAAAGTTCTTTGAACTGTTCTTTCACCATGTCTTGAGACACATGGTCGTTAAAAATTTGATCTGTTTTTTTTCTGGTCTTGAGGAAACAGACGAAAGAAATTTGCATTTTCTCGAATTGTTTGAAAGGCAATTTGAAATAATTTTGACTTAAATACAAGCAATCACAATTTGAATGCCTTCCACGAACGTAACAGGCTTCACACTTGTTTTGTTTCTGAAGCAAGAGGTCATCAAACATCATCAGATTTTTATGCTCAGGGGAGATTTCTTTTGGGCCTGGAACATCATCTGCTGATTCGTAAAAATTGCACTCAATTGGCTCTTTGGAACGAGTCTTTTGATTTTTTGCTAACTCTTCAATCAGCTGGTTTGGCAAAATTTGTTCTCGCAGTATTTCATCACGGTTTTCAAAAACTCTCATTATCATCTCTTTTGGCAATTGTTCTTCAAAACCTTTTTTCAAAATTTCATACTCTGGTTGAAACAAACTCTTACCAAAAACTGACAATTTCGAATAGTCCAACCAGCTAGGTCTGAGAAGAAGATTCAGCAACAATGTAGTCTTACCACAGCTTGATTTGCCCAAAATCCAGCCCCGCAGACTCTTTGGTAGCAGAGGATGATTGTTTTATTTGTCATGTTTTCATTCCATGAAAGGATTTTAATTTCCATTTATTTTATAAAAACATTTAATGAATGAATGAAATATATTGTGTTAAATGCCGGCGATTTACAGAAACGAAAGACATCAAACAAATAACGACCAAGAACAACCGCCAAATGCTTCAAGGCATCTGTGTTTTTGTGGAACGAAAAAGTCAAAATTTATAGGCGCAAGTGGAAAAGGGTTTATCAATGACACAATTAGTTCTTTACCAATTGAAATGCACATGCCAGGTCACAACTTCACAGGACCTGGCACGAAATTGAATAAACGTTTGAATGAGGATATGACTCCAAAGGCATGGTCAAAACCTATCAACAGAGTCGACAAGGCTGCTCATCACCATGACATTTGTTATGTTAAAAACAAAGACACAAAAACTCGCAACGAAGTTTGTGATAAAAATATGTTGACAGAGCTTAATGGTATTTATAACCTCACACTTCGAGAAAGGATGGAGAGAGAGGTGTTGTTTCTACGATAATCGGGACGAAAAAGCGCTTCGGATGGGGTTTAAAAAAACGACACAGTTTGGCTGACTAGCTAGCTGATGAACTTCACAAACCCATCATCAAAAATTTTCCAAAACGAAAAGTGTATGTGGATGGAATTGATAAAATTTGGGCTGCAGACCTCGTTGAAATGCAAGCATTTTCAAAGTTCAACCGTGGGTTCATGTATCTTCTCACAGTGATTGGCGTGTTTTCAAAATGTGGTTGGATGCTTCCGCTCAAAGACAAAACTGGAAGATCTGTCGCAGACGTGTTCAAGGAGATTTTCAAAAAATCAAAGTGAAAACCAGAAAAGCTTTGGACAGACGAAGGTCGGGAGTTTTACAACAAACATGTGAAGGAGTTGGGTGTGGAGCTTTACTCTACTGAAAATGAGGAGAAATCGTCAGTGGTCGAACGTTGGAACCGCACGATGAAAGAAAAAA
>Ga0210059_1001243_pt1 | contig 37716 bp, 21 predicted proteins | sample Ectturendosymbi2_FD_188042 | JGI IMG/M metagenome (GOLD analysis project Ga0210059, IMG submission 188042) | Ecteinascidia turbinata endosymbiont from Florida, USA - Sample 2 (SPAdes) (version 2) | ecosystem: Host-associated > Tunicates > Ascidians > Unclassified | place: Key West, Florida... | reverse complement strand
GGGGGGGGGGGGCGACCTTACCAAGCGCTGTTCATGGCGTCGCATTCGTTTTTATAAACAACACTGATGTGGGACAATGTTTTTTTTCTTTTGAAGCAACAAATGCGTCGGTTTCAACCTGGCAGGGGGGGTCGTCCAACGTTCCCCCCTCACACAAGGCTGTTTGCATCCATTTAAATAACGCACGGGTAAATCTTATGCAGAAATCAGAACTTTGCACTATACCCATGAGCAACATTAGCTGCATTCACATTTCACGCTGTAACTAATAAAAAAAACTGGGTGTTTTACTCGTTTGCAAGCAAATTTTTAAACTAAGTACTTCGGTCAAACCATCACGACATTGACGATTTTTTAAAGAGCACATGAAAACGTTAATAAGGCCAAAGTAATTCATGAGGAAAATATGATCCACGCTCGCATGTGCAAAGCGTCATCATTACCTGCCCTGAGATTGCTGTCAAACTGACAAAAAATTTGTTCCAACTCTTTGCGGATGACGTTTGCCAAGACGTTCAATCGACCTCTGAAAAAAGACACCACTGCCTGAGCGAAAGAAACTTGTCTCCCGTTCCAAGATGATGTTGACTTCCGGAGTGGGAGGTTATGTTTTAACAAAACACAGATCCACTAAATTGGTTGGTGTTGCTCCAGCTATTGCTGTCGTCTCGACTCAGCGTGGCGTATTTTCAACTGAGATTTACGTTGTTCGTATTTTTTGAACTAAAATGAATTCACAACGAAGTTAATCATGCGGATATAATAAATCATGCGGATATAATCAAAAGTTCCAACACCAACAGTTGTTTCGCAAAAGTTGGTTCAGACCGTTCTTGGTTCAGTGTGGACGACAGCAAAATGAGGTGGTGAAGGTCACATAGTAATCGCAAAAACATTCAAAACAGCACGAAATGGATTCGACGCGGGACCAGACTGGTTTCACACTTAGTTTAGGGAAAGCATTGCAAGCTAAATATCAAAAAGAACAGTAAAGTTATTCTGCGAATTAAATACCAGCAAACATCGGTTTCATTTCAAACGATCAAGTTCGCACCTGTGTGGCATGCCCAGAACAAAGCTGTCCACACCCTGGAGGGAAGCGGTGTCAATGATCGTTTTCAGTCCAGGTATTAAGATTTCGCAACCCTCCAGTCCGAATCGCTTCTCACTGGTCCATTTTTTAGCCAGGAATTCTTCAAACCTTAGCAAAAATAGTTCGCAAATTATGTAAGTGGATTCTGCCGCTCCGCTCAAGAAAAAACAGTCGTCATGATTTTTTCACAAATCTAACGGGAAGTAGACAGTATTGCATAACAATAAGAGGGATTGTCAACGACACGAAAACAGCGAAAGGACGTATCATGGCGCGACTAGCGAAGAATATCAGAGCTGCCTACAACTGGAGTTTTGCTCGAAGAAGGGATAAAAAACAAACTATATACTAGGGGTGGCCAAGCGGCTCTTTGTCCTTTCGGAAAAATGATATATATATTTTTTATTTCTATTGCAAAGTGTAGAAATATTGTAAACTGGTAGTGTGGTAGCTAGCGTGCCATACAGTGTTACTTTTGCAAGTCGTTGCAAAAAGAATTATGATGTCACAGAAATGTAGATTGCAAATAAATTCGTGTTTTTAGATTTATGTTGCGGCTCTTTGCAACTTGGGTTTTACGATATGCGGCTCATACATAGAGCAGGTTTGGCCACTTCTGCTATATATAATCATAAAATCATAATAACTTCTGCAGAGAACCAAGGCCTTCCCAATATATAAAAATTCAGAAAGTTACGGTATTGGAACCACACTTCCATACAGCTGGAACTTGAGGATCAGGAGAGCCAAATGTTCATACACAAAAACCGCTCGCAATCAAGCAACACACCCTAAACACTGACTGACTGTAGGTTCGGTAGGTGCTTCCGCACCCTTGCTCCACCACATCAAAACCTTTGTTTTGTAAAAAGACGTTATCACACCAACATCCCAGAACGACCATTATTTCTGCCATGATTGCCCCTGATCACTGCACTACAGCTTAATGCATTGTCGATAATTGTTATTGCAAAGGAACGATTACAGCAAAGCTGATTCATACTTTTATTGGACCGCAGTCGATTTCCTGCGTTTGGAGTTTGTAATCTAATTTCTCAGCGAGTCAACAGACGGTGGCGAAATGTTGGGGGTTTGTGCTTGCCTCTGATATCAACAGAGGCTCAAACTAAGGCCAGGCCACGAACGGCAATTTCAGTGATATAGTATTACAAAAACAAATATAAAGCTGAGCTGAGATATAGCCGATGCTAAAGCGAAGTTTTTGAACATCACCGTTAACGCCATAACGGTGCCTAGATAGGAATGGATCATTGCCAAACATAAAAAAGCTAAAATCGATTTTCTTGATGACTGAAGTGCAGCCGAAGTATTAAACCCATCGTTGTGTTCACGGCACACAGGCTGTCGCTCGTAAGAGCCGCAGTCACAAGACTTGTCACTGGCAAACCATGTCTGCATGTTGCGATATTGCTGAAGTATCTTCGTGTGCTCAGCATTGTCGCGTATTTCGTGGTTCTACGTCTTGCAATTTACATTCATTTTTTACCACAGAAGTACAAGTGATTCCAATGAAATCTGACGTTTGAGTTACATGTCACATTCCAGCTATGCCCAGCCCAAATGGCTTACGGAGCCAAAAATTATGTCAGTATCTTAACCAGGGCCGCACATTGAATGACTTACTTTGATCTTAGCAAACTAAATTCAGCTTAAGCTCATGTCTTGAAATCGTTCGAATCACAACTGCAATGGTAGCGGACGTGACAAAGTGGCACCGATGACCACTTGCATCAACAATGTCAAATTCACGAGTGTCAAAATATGAATAGATTGTCAGTATATAAACTACTTTAACTACAGCGAAAACCTAAACTGGGCCGCGAGTTGGACAAAGCTGTCATATTCCTTGTCTTTTTCCCTTTAAAAAAGAAAGTACAGAGAATTCTAACTCACTTTTTCAAAAATTTCCAGGTGATCCACCACTACTCATTGTGTTCGTTCTATGCGACATTATGGTGTTTTGCAAATGTATCGAAAGCAGACACAGTTTACGACTCAAAACAAAACACCACAGACAGAGTTATACAGGAATACTATACGCAGTGATGGGTTTAAGGTTGGGGGGACCCGAGGCAAGAGTAAAAAGGAGGCCACCTCTGATGACGTCACCATACTCAGCCAATCGTGATAAGCACTTTTGATCAAGCCTTAGGTGTAACCACCGAAGGATACGTTCCTGAGACTACGGCATGACTGACATAGCAGAAGCAGAAAATGCAAAAGGGTGATCATGATACACAACTTTGAAAACACTGAAAGGTGGGAAGACAAGGCTGGCAACACATAAAAGTTGGGCAATAGCAAATTGGCATCGCCCCCACTTCTTTATTTTCACGCCTCATTTCTCTGCATTCACCATCAATAAACTACAACTTTTCCCCTTTGATAAAGTGCTTGGTAGTTGGTATCCCGAATTTGTTCACATTCATGTCTTCATGGGAATACATGGAACCATAAACAACCAAGAAGAATCAAAACACTAAATTCCTTTGAAAGCATGGTACTTACACATTAAAATTGCTGTTGGGGGCCTCTTTGAAGGGATTTTACATCACAGTTACTGTTGGGGGCCCTTTTGAAATCAAGGTACTTACACATTACAGTTGCTGTTGGGGGCCCTTTGAAAGCAGAGTACGTACACACTACACTTTCTTTTAGGGGCCCCTTCAATGAAGTTTAAATGCAGAGTACTTACACATTTCAGTGGCTGTTAGGGGCCCCTTTGAAAGCAGATTACCTTCAAATTGCAGTTTCTGTTGGGGGCCCCTTTCAAAGCAAAGTACCTGCACAGTACAGTTTCTGTAGGGTGACCCTTTGAAAGCGGAGTACTTACTTGTGATCTGCTTTGCAGCACATTATATGAGTGGGTAATAAGTTTTTCACCAAAAATAAGGCAAATTTATTCACGTAACACCTGAAGGGGGGGGGGGGCGAGGCAAGTGCCTCCCTCGCCTTCCCTTTAAACACACCGCTGCCTGTACGAGTAGGTATGTGGTGTGCGTGGCCAATACTGATTTTGAAAGACGCTGACCGAACACAACGACTTTTTCTTCGAAGTGCCAAGAATTCGTCGAAGAAGCGATCTGCTTTAGCTTGTCCTTTGCAATGAATTAAAAAAGGTTGATAACATATTTTTTGTGCTAAAGATGCGAGGTAACTTCAGCACCGGCAAATTTTAACAGCTTCAGAAATCGCCACACGCGCGATGCTGTCAGGGATACGTAAAAATTATTTCAGTGTTGTTGACTTCCTCGCTCCAACATGTTGTCCCCCAATCACGGAAACCGCAACGTTGCCTATACTTTTTAGGGATGACGAAAAACGCAGCCAATTTCTGGCAAGGATTTACCCAAATCGTTGAAACCTCGCGAGTTTCAGGAAATATTTTCAACGCATCCAAAACTTCAGCGAAATGATGCCGCGTGGGAGGTTGGCCGATGCAAGCTTGCTCTCATGATATGCAGGTGGCTTGCGATTGGCCAGAATGCACCACCAGGCGAGACGGACGCTTCCTCTGTGATGCCGTTAACCGAAAAATAAACAATTGAAGAATATCATGATAGTTTCTTTCTTTGCCTACGACCACGGTGACAGTTGCAACAAACGTTTATGCAGCTTTTGGAAGACAGTGTACAGAAGCCGATGAGCGCAACGCAAGGGATTCTTCGCAGTTAACTTCGTCTTTATGAGATTAAATTGATACGGATCTTAGAGAACGTAGTAGTGCAGCTGCGAGCAATTTCACTTCATCTGTGAGGTCGTTCTGAGATACATCAACTGAAGACTTGCACAACAAACTTGTTTTCAAACAACTGTTGCTTCATTCCTTCATTTTCATACACGCTTTTCCTCTGGGTAGGATAGCAGCGGAAGAAGGTCTAGGTCTTTAAACGCCTCACGGCTTTCGGGAAAACAAGACTATCAGATCACAAGGTACTCAATAGCAATCTCGTTGAAAATAACTTCAAAACAAAGAAGGTCAACACAAAGGTCTGGTGTATGCGCTTCCACTATGTTTTTGCTTCCCAACGATTGCGTAAGACTTACCTATCCATCGGCCACCACGGAAAATAGACCAATGGAATTTCCAAAAACTTTGTACAAATGTAAATCACAATGTTATTTATACAAGAAGTGTCAAAGGAGTTCGCAACAGCACGACATATATAGGCATACGTTGTTTAGCCGTTTTGAAGAGGGTTCTAGAATATTGACATACGGGCGTATGGCGTAACCCGGACAACAGCAACGACAGTGACATTGCGCAACGACTCCACGACAGTTCGTTTCCGGCAGCGAGGATATAACTTGACACCCAACAATGTTACGCAACAAGAAGTTCTCATTTTGATCCAACTAGTCTAGCAATCCGGTCTTTCGAAACGCATAGATGGTCAAAAAAGGAACGTGAATGCAAAATCTATCGAGAATTCGTGCAAAGTCTTGCGTTGAAACTCGACCACACATCATATCGCAGAACCAGCAAACAGGACTACAAACACAAGTTCTTGTGTTCAAGCTGTGAAACATAAAACGACACCGACGTTTCAGCCACCCAACTCGTCAGGTCAGGGCGAATGGCACGAAACAGGAAAGCGGTAAATGACAAACACGAGTATCTTATGACGTAGAGATAACGACATCGAAAACAAAGCAGTAAAGAAACGACAAGTAGGGTGTGCAACAGAAGGCAATAATGATGGAGCTGTTCAGCCGAACTAAAAAACGAAGCAAAAGTATGGCTAAAAGCATTCTTTACACACTTCTGGAAGAACATCTGACGATTTTTTATTGTAACGTTGGGTGTCGAATTGACAAAAAAATTTGGTAATCTATCGTTTTCTGAAATCTTTTTTAAATGCAGCAATCTGAGTTTGTGACCAAATCATTCGGTGTCTAACCCTAATGCTAGATCATTAATAACTCTAAAGACCCAACACCAGGCATTACCCTTGCATTGCTAACGGTTGCTGAGTTGATATTCGAAACTTGCTGAGTGTAAAACAACGACAGCAGGCCGGGTCTTTTTTATAGGTTTATCTCGAATATGGCGAATTGCGATCTTCTACCAATGCTTTAACCAATGTTGTGAAGTGCTGGCAGGATATCAACGCTTTGCCGTTCAATATGCCCTTACGAAAAAAAACGATTTAATCTACTTTGACTCGGTCCAGTTCAGTTTCATTTATGATCTTTTCGGATTGTCACGAGTGATCTGCGGCGCCCATCTCCGCTTGCTTACGCCGTGGTCCGCGCAGCTGCTTTCGCAGTAATTGCTATGGCAACATATCCTGACCGCACTACTTTGAGTCAACTCAAACAAATTCTTAGAAAAACCCTTGAAATGGGTGAAAAGTTTGGATCGCCTTTATCGCCATGTAACGCGCTATACGCCGACGGCGCTGCCCAAAGTCCCATACTTGCACATAATTGCGACATTCAACGTACTTGGTAGAACGCAACACACGTTGCCAGGCGAGAAGTTTCTCTGCTTCTTTGAGCTGTGTAACGCCAGGCACCTCAAATTGCTCACGGATCCAATTGCACTGCTCGTAGTTGTTGATGAACATGTACTCTACACCGATGCTGCGGCAGTAAGTGTTCTGAAATACGACCGCAGGGCCGCGTGCCGTTAACCGTATAGCTGTATAATCACAGAAGCACTTCATTGAATTTGCGAGCAGAACACGCTACATGGCAAGCCGGGGAAAAAAATTGAATCCCAAAAAGATTTGACTGTAAAATAATCAAACACCTCGCAGAAACCGTCTGAGTTTGCTGTTGAACGCATCTCCGTCTCAAATCTAGTCCGCAATGCCAAGGCCGACTTACGTCTAAACGTCGTATGATTTCGCGCAGGGTCAAACTCTTTTCCTCCCCACCGATCATAGTGGTTGGCGGTAACTGGTAAATCTTGTCCATATCTTTTTCACCTGAAACGTTGCAAAGCGCATGACGATTAAATAAAAAGCAACGTAACAGCCAGCAATTCTGTTGGCTTTCATGTTGCTCTGCGATTACACGGCCACCGTTTTAAAGCACATTCTGCAACACCACCAAAGATTTTTGCTAACTGGTTAGTTATGTTTAAATCTAATGAATAGTTAAACGGTTGGGTTTTGTCACAAAAAACATGCCGAAAGTGAAAATTTTGATTTTTACACTGTTTTGCTTAATTTCTGAAAGTCATGCATGCTAGTTTTAATGCCAGTACAGCAGGACGACATCTCATGCAAAGACAAGTTGCCCACACATCATCATGCAACACACAACAGGTCAGACATGACATTCAGAACAGTACTCGTCAGAAGACGCATTTACATACTCTCTACATTTCTTCTAGTTCAGGTTCAATTGCATTTCAGTTGGTAATTTCTCCAGGCTCTGACGAGGCGCGGCTATTTTCGCAGTGAACGCTACATTGGTGGCGAGTCAATGCCAGTACCGCGCGCGAACCTTTCCCTTACACCCACCCAATAAACGCAGAGCATGAGGCTGGACAGGGCGCAAGCAGTATTTTCCAAGCCTTCGTGGGAATCCAACTCTATTTACCGGGTTTAGCGATGCGTGCTCAATCCACTGAACCACTAAATTTTTTTCCACATTATTGTCTCTTTTTACTAAATAAAAGTAAATGCATAACAAAGCGTAATTATGCTTGAATGTGAATGATGCAATTACTCCATGACGCATAGAAGGACACATTTGAAAGTTTCTTAAAAATTAATTTCTCCTTCAACATAAAGGTATCTGAAAGCAAGTATGATGAAGAAGCAATGAGATTTCTAAATAATTGTGAGCTCAACTGGTAATGGTTTAAACACAAAATGATTAAAACTTACTAGTCCAAACAGCGTATCTTGTTACTTTTCCCCATAGAGGTGAAAAAAATTAGTTTAAAAATGTTACATAGGGAATTGAAAACTGCAGAAAAGAGGGAACTTCAGTGAAAGCACAGGAAACTACTTGCTGTCTCTAACAGGATAGGTACCAAGACAACTTAAGTTTACCTATAAAAGCAACTTGCAACCCACAAACTGCTTGTGCGTCTTCAAGTGATTCTTTGACAGACTTTATGACAAAGCAATTTAAAATGTTTTAGTTTTAACTACTGTATAATTTGTTTGCATAGGTTATATAAAAGCAACCACAAAAGCATTTGTCTTAACATTCCTTCATTAGCAACAAAAACCATGAACTTCAAAACTGCATATCACAGTAATTACAAAAATGATGGTTAAAAAAATTGATAATGAAAATACCTGAATATTTCAGATTAAAACTTTCGCAAAAAAATAATAGAGAATGTAATGAATGACAACTTCCACAAAAATCACATTCATGTTTGTGAAAAAGAACAAATAATTGCATGAACTTTATTACCAGGAAGTGTGGCATTTATTGACCATTATAAACAATGCACATAAAAATCATTTTGGGATTTTACTTGGTAAGTTATGGTTAGTAAATATAATACATAAGACCCAGTGATTCAAAAAGTGGTATGATACAATGATGAAAACTAAGGTTAAATTGCAATTGTTTTCATATCAGGTAACCAGCACAACAACTCATCACAAACTGTCAGAACTCAGAATATAGCTCTTCAAGACATACTACAAATGAAACTTAACAACAGCCATTTTTAATTAAAAATTATTTTTCCACAAATTGATTGTAATGAAAAACTAATTGCACAAATATTAAGAAACTTTAGTTTTTTGTGCCTGCTCACAAAAAGACAAGAATTGCATACCAACACCAAACAACTCTCATTTTGGTTAAACACATCATTCTTACACCACTACATATGCACACTGCACCAAAACAAACATCAAATTTCAGCAACGAAGCAGCATGCAGTGTAATGTCCATGACGCAATGACAATAATACCAAAGAGTTGGCCTCCTCCTGGTAAAACCATATCTCTTGAATTAGGATCACTGATATGGTAATGCTCCATTTCTGAAAGACCAGGCTTGGATATCCCAAGCGGATCCAAGTTGCTCAACAAATGGCCTCGAATCTAGGAAACGTCAGTTACAAAGTAACAGCACTTCAGCATGATATTAAAAACCAAAATACCAACTGCTTTTAAAAGGTCTTTTCATTTTAGGATGCTTGGTGAGTGAATATGCATGGAAGCATAAGCTGCAGAAAACACATGTGCGTATCAAATGCTGGGATGGGTATTGCTGTGCATGAAGAATGCAATAAAGCAGGTCAGACAAAAATAAAAATTTAATGCCACCTGCTGATCAGGGTCATAAAAATCTTTGGTGGTGCTGAAGCACACTCAACTGAGATTACTATAGATTTGAGCACACATTTCAATGTTCACCAGCAACCTTTGGTTGTTTCAAGAAATTGCACATTTTATATGTGGCTTATTTAATACAACAACTTTTGCTTATTTGTTTATAGCCAAAATGCCTGATGAAAGTAAACTACGAGTTTATCATCAGCACTTTCAAAAATTGGTAGATCTGTGGCATACTGGTGGACATTCAATATCATTGATCTAATGCACTTCTTCCTACCCAATTTATAACTCCCAGGGATTAACTCAGGAGGTGTAGAAGAATCCAGATCAGCATCTAGAATACCGAGAGGGTCCAGCTGGGCTATATTATGCCCACGAATCTGTACACAGTCACATGTACCATACTGTCATTACATGTCACATAAAAACCATCCACGAGATGAGTAAACATGTTTAAAAGCTTTCACAAACAAGCAAATATATATTCAAAGATACAGAAAACATGAAAAACAATAAAAACTTTTACAATCCAATTACACTGTCACTGTCTTGTTTTCCATATAGACCTTGTTTATTCTTTTTTTGTATTTACTGACAGCAGACTGAAGCATGAACATAGCTTCTTTCTGAAGCGGTTGTTCAGATTAGTGGTTTTGCCCATTGACGATTACTATAACTTACTCAGTGACTGTACACTGATCACACAATCTTTTAGTTAATAGGCAGATACTGTACCATACAGCTTTCACTGTTCGCTCTTATAGCATTGCCACAGTCAAGGTTTGTGTAAAAAATGGTAATACTGATGATTGTATGTCATGGAACATCAAAAAAAGCTATTTGTGCCCAAGTGTTATAACATAGAACCAGATATCATTGTGAGGTTTTTGCAAATGTTACAAACCTCACAATTAATAATAAAAATTACAGCACTTCTAAGGCTTAAAGAATCCAAAATGTGATAATACTCACCTTGCTGGAAATGGGTGAACGCAATTAACACTTTGAGAGTCGGGGTACGATATATTCAAACTTTGATTTCAACCTAAAACAGCAGTTTTCGGTTGCCTTACCAACGCCCTAGCTCCTCCGTCGATTGCGCTAGAGAGCTGCTAAACGGCTCAAAAGAATCAGCCAGTCTAGTAGATTACACTTGAAAAAAAAATTTTTGGTTGGGGGGTGCAGATTTTTTGTGACTGACGTCGTAAGTGAAGTAGTTTAAGGGTCATTTTGGCTCATGTTGCCTGGCCTAGGGCCCAACTGCTAGGCCAAAGTGTTTCGCTGAAGTTTTCATTGGAAACTAGGCTCGAGCCCGAGTTTTTTGAGCCTTTGATCAACATTCTAGCGTTTCTGGTTCAAAAATTATGATCTAAAATAAACAAATTAAATAATTATCTAATTAGTCAAATATTTTTACTAATTAACATCACAACTTTTGAACCAGAAACCCCAACAGGTCATCCAAAGTATCAAAAGACTCGGATTGTAGCCTAGTTTCCAATAAAAACTTCAGCGAAATACTACCACCTAACGGTTGGCCCCCAGGGCCAGGCAAAGTGGGCCAAGGTGACCTAAAAGTCCTCCACTTATGACGTCACTCACAGACAACCTGCACCCCCCAAGCAAAAAAATTTTTTTCGAGTCTAATCTACTAGACTGGCCACGTTTTTTGAGATATTCGCCGAGTCGCTAAAGCAAACAGGAGCGGAGATATTCATCCGCAAAGCCACGTGCGAATCAGCTGCTTTTTGCGAACCGCTTGAATTAACCCGGCAGCCAAAGTGGTAACAATATTAGTTACATTGCACCTAACCAAGGATTAGACACTAATGATTTTCAATTTACTCATTGTCAGATTGATTGGCTAAGTTTTTCAGAATGAAGTTGTTTAGTACAAGCAATTTTATTTTTCAGATTTGAGTGTGATGTTTAAAACCTTAATTCGTAGCAGAAAGAAGTGTTTCATTTTATATTTTTGCCTTGATACTTTAGCAGATATACCAAATGTACTATCACAATGTCAGAGCAGACTTCAAAAAGGCTTGCACACTTACGCAAAAACATTAGGCTTTTTAAAGTGATTAGGAAAATCAATATTTTAAAATTGAAAGTTGTTTTTTTTGGTCATTAACCGAAACTTTAGTTTGGTTATTTCAAGAAAAAAGTCTTTCCATCAGAATGTCTCCAAATATAGGTTAATGAATACAGCTACAGTGAGTTTTAATGCAACTGTGAGACAAAATATGACTAAAATGTCTCAGCGAAAAAAAAAGATTGAAATAGATGGCAAAGCACATTGTATTCTGTGTCATGTGGTTATAAGCAGTGTGAAATCTTGGAACATTGAGAGGCACTACAAAATTCATTACGCAAAATATGATTTATACCTCTTTAATATGCAGATTGTCATGTCATATATTTGGCTGATGCTCAGTTCTTATGTTGATACATGTTTCGTACATTTATTGCTGGTGTTAACGTGGACACATGGTGTTGGTTGTAGTACTAATTGGCTAAAAATAATTTTTTGCATCTTTTGCTTGCAGTAGTCTGTGAATAGCCTCTTTTGCTGCTGGTCTTGGCTTGTTTCCACAGATTACAGCCTTACATAGTTTTGTTTTAAGCATTTTCTACATATCTTTTGGTCCTGCTTTTATTTTTAGCAATGTTGACACGACAGGTGGTCTTGGTTTTACTTTTGATGTCTTTTGCATCACACTGTTTTTTTCGTGCCTCACAGAGCCTTTTGGTTTTGAATTGCTGACACTGCCAGGTGTTGCTTTAGTTTTTGACTGAAGATGGATTAAAAATAATCCGAAACGTCTCAAAATACAACATGTGTATTTTTTTGAAGGCTTTTTTTATTGTTAATGAAACTGTTTAGTCTATCCCAGTTTTATGCTCCAAAATCTGATTGCTATGAAGAAATTTTGGAATTGTTAAAATCAGCAGGTAACAAGCAAATCAATATTTTCAAGTGTGGCAATGAGTCAGAAGAAGTAACTACAACATCATACAAGGATAGCCATCTTCTACTTTGAAAGTGTAATTGGATGGTGAAATATGAAGCAGGCTATTGTTATGTTTGCTGAAGCATCTTGTTCTTCTAGCATTCAAATTAAAAATGAAAAATTGCAACTTGGTAACAATGCAATAACTCCACGTATGGAATGTTCATCAAACAACCTACATGATCAACTTCCTAGTGGGGTTGATTGATTTAAATCAGTGATTTAAATCAGCGATTTGAAGCTTTCACAGAAGCTGAACTAGTGAAATCTTGATGTAAATCAACCAATAATAATCAAAAAACTCATGCAAAAAATCACATGCAGTTTTGAAGATTTGTGTGATTTCTATGACACATTCATTAGCATTCTAATAGGTTTCCACTGATATTACTACAGATTGCAGGGAGTTCTTATGATAACACAAGTTAAAAGCAATTGAAGTTTTATCAATCATAGCCCTTATGATGTCACAGACTATGTCAACTACCTGCAAAAAGGCATGTGGACTGAAATCACTAACCCTAGTAGACTCAGAAGTCAGAATTGCTAGAATGCTACAAGTTTGAAAGTATAGACTGGCATAAATCAACACATTGGCAGCCAGGTTATGATACATTTATACTATGAAATTCACCCAAAATCAAGCAATTTCACCTGTCTTAGTAATGGCATAGCTCCTCTGCCAATTATGCTAGAGAGCTGTTCAAACCTTCAAAGCACTTAGCAAATCTTTGACTTCGCAATCAAAAAAAAGTTTTTGGGTTTGGGTCTCGTGTTTTTTTTTGTGAGTGATGTCATAAGCGAGGTAGGTTCTTGGCCATTTTGGCTCATGTTACCTGACCTATGGCCCAACCGCAAGACCAGTGTCTCCCAACTGGGGTGCCATTTGCGATACTCAGGGGTGCTGCAAGTTAATGCATCTCTGATATATTATTAAAAAATACAATTTTAAGATGTCACCAAACTTTAAAGCAAATTGCTAAGGGTTCACCACTGGGTGCTGCAAATTGTAATTTTCTTCCGTAGGGTGCCGCAAGACAAAAATGGTTGGGAAGCACTGCATTAGATGAAAGTATTTTCCTGAAATTTCCATTGGAAACTAGGCTAAAATCCAAGTTGTTTGAGCCTTTGATCGACTTTCTAGGGTTTCTGGTTCAAAAGTTATGACCTAAAATAAACCAAATTAATTAATTATCTAATTATAGAATTAATCACTTATTTGTTTATTTCAGATCATAACTTTTGAACCACAAACCCCAGCAAGTCATCCAAAGTGTTAAAAGACTGAGACTTTAGCCTAGTTTCCAATAAAAACTTGAGCGAAATACTACCATCTAGCGGTGTGGGTTCAGGGCCAGACGAAGTAGGCCAAAATGTACTCTACTTATGACGTCACCCACAAAAAATCCGAAAATCAAATTCAAAATTTTTTTTCATTCCAGACTGAAAGACTTGCCAAGGCTTTGAGGGTTTGAACAGCTCTCTAGCGCAATTGGCAGAGGAGTTATGCCCATGCAAACAGCCTGTTTTCGTGCGAACCACTTGAATTAACCTGGCAGTGAATGTATTAACACACCATAAGTGTTTACAAGTGTTGGGTGGCCACTAGAGTCCTGCGCGGGTTAAAATGTTTTGTCGGCTCCCACACCTGCTAAATTATACATGCCCTGCACCCACATGAATATGAGAAATCTTGCTCAGTCCCACCCTGCACCCACAAAATTCAAACTCAGCCCACAACCATAAAAATTTGAAAATTCTTGCCCACTCCCACCCTGCAGACTTCTAACCCACCCTGCCCCACTCAACCTGCACCCACTCCAGACTGTTTCCATCACAAACCTGCACTAGTCACTGCGTGTCTGAAAACCACAATACACTCATACAATGTGTTTTATCACTATTGGCAATTTATTCAGTAGTTCATTTTAAAGCCAACAGAAGGTCTGGAAAAACACTAAGATGAAAATGTCAAACCTAGTTAAACTTCAGCACTTCTTTCTCAGAACACTGTTAAAAAAGTGTTTGTCCTTCATTGATGAATTCTTTCAAATTTGCTCTTCTGGTATTCACGACATGATCATCGATAATAAACACTCGTTCATTAGCAGCACTAGTTGCCATCACGCAGAACGTATTTCCTGCAAGGTGACTGAGACCTGGAAACTCCAACCTGTTATCTCACCACCACTGGAGAATGTCTCTGTACCAGCTATGTCAAACTCGCAGCCCGCATGTGGCCCAGTAAGCTTTTCATTATTCTGCATGTAGAACACGACAGCCTGACATTATTTTTATAATCTCAAATTTGACATTTTCGATGCAATGGTCTTTAGTGCCAGTTTATAATGTGCATTGTGCCTATACTACGTACTGGTAGACTTCCATGCGTCCAATGACACCTCGGTGCAAAACTGATTACTAGTTTCCTGATTTTTACTCACATGTTCTTTACACTAAACTGATCTCTAAGTGCCCTTGTTCTTCCATTAGTGATAATTTGCCCGTGGTATAACAGTTTGGGAGTGATTAAAAGTACCATACAGTTGTTATAAATGTAGTTAGCTAAGCCAAATTTTGGACAAAAGTCATGCAATGTGCGACCCTCACGAAGATAGTGACATAATTTTTGACCCAGCAAGGCATTTCATTTGGCAAAACTTCTCCACACCTTTGTACCACAAGCTGTCTGTAGCATTAATTTTTTTGCTCATGTCACTTTCACATGCTTTGAGTCAACATTCAGTTACCCGCACAAATAATTTCTTATCCCACGCCCACCCTGCACCACGTTCAGCCTGCGCCTAAACGCATAACTCTGCAGGTTCATGTGCCCGTCCCATACCACAGCAAATTCAACATGTGCCCGCTCAATACCCGCATGCATAACTTAACTCTGCACACGTTTTCGTACCCACCCTACAAGTGCGGGTACCTGCAACCAGCGTGGATTTACCCACCCCATACAGGACTCCAGTGGCCATCCCCCATCACATTAAGTCAAAAAAGTCATAAAATACAAAAATCTGTTTAAATCATGATTTTTCTCAACCCTGCTTCCTAGTAATTCTAGAGATTTCCTTACTACTCATTAGTACTTGACAGCACAAAAGATGATACAGACACAGAGCAAGCAACTGTGTCCATCAAGAGTGACACCAAGCTTAAAAATTTGTAATTTCTCACTTTGTGCTGTGTTCATCGTTTAATGAGCAGGACAGTTAAGCTTGTGAACATCATGGTACTCTGCTAGAAGTGCATTGGGACCAATCAAAGATGTTTTTTTTTCAGTGGAAACAGACTGGTGTCCTTCCATGTTTTGGATGAATCAGTGACTTCAAAAGCTCATTGACAAATGGCGTGTTGAAGTTAATCTTGCCCCTTTGACATGGAATCACAATATTATAAACAAAGGAAGTTTTACTGAGTCATCAAAGATATCTGACATGACAGAAACAATAACATCAGTTGTAAATCAGATCTCATTAAATGTACTTGAGCAGAGGTTTTTCAAGGTTTGACCTTGCTGATTGCAAAGAGATTTTGAGAAACCACAACGATTTAATCTGAATACCAAGATGGTTGTAAAGCTAAGTTTTAGTGTATTTTGATGCTGGTAGTAAAGCGAGTTTATACTGCATTTTGAGAGACTGTTGGAAAAATGAGAGACCGTTTCTGTCTATCAAAAGACCTTAAAAAAACACTGCATTTAACATCTATTAATGTTTATCCTATGGACAAGCTACCACTGACAAGTACAGCAACTACTGGTTCCAACAGTGTAAGAGTCAAAGAAAGTAGAATGGACCATAAATAGACCGAGCTAAACAGGGATCACTCAATTCTTGTTTTTCAGCAGCACTTCTATTAATGAACACATACAAAAAGTTACTTCTGTCTGTCATTATTAAGTAAGTAATGAATTGCCGCACAAGAGGGTTGAGAATTGTAGAATCATTGGTTATCATATTCTACCTTCACAACAATTTAGGTTCCATCAATACAATTAAGATTTCTCAGATGCACCATTTTACCTGATATCCCCGAATCAGAGCTTGAACAGAAAGATGCTCATCAATTTTGCTTTTAATGCTTGCAGCATCAACTGCTGTGGTCTGAGGAGCAGAAAGATCTGAAAATCCACCAAGGGTCGGAGGAGATTGGTAAGCTTCACCAGGAAGTGCGCCATTGTTAACATTTCGGAAATATGAGTCCCAGGACTAAAGCGCAAAGAAAAAACAAAATGAAAATAACTTACACAGTTTTGCACACAGAGTTAAAAACAATAAACTATAACAATCTGAATCCAAAAAAAAATCCAAAAAAATCCATGAATCCAAAAATAAACTATAACAACAATCTGCTAAAGCTATAAGGTTGTAATGTGTGTCATGATTTACACACAGCTTAGCATACTTTGCACACATTACACTGTTTGGATAGAGATTTAAACTTGAGGCCAACTATAAGATAAGAAGTACTGTCAAAACATTGGTCAATTGTAAATATATTTTAATGTCAGTAAGGCTTTCACTTACCTTCATATCACTTACTTAGATTACTTTTATTTACTTCTACAGTATCACCGAATCCTGGCATGCTCAACATGGCCAGGTTCAGCTTTTTTAGACTCTTTCAACCTCTCACGAGAAAATAACAAACAGGATCAACATTGGTTTTTATTCAGGTCAAGCATCTTTAGAATAGTGTGGTCTTATTCAATAACCGCTATAAAATATTAACAAATACCCACAGTTCTACATTTGAATTAAAATAGATTAAAACATGCATAACCTCAAGTGTCCCTGAATTAGCAATCAAAGTTAACCTTTTTTGTAAAAAATGAGGTATGTGTAGTTGACAATAGTACATTGTCATACTTTTGCATAATTATTGCTTTGTATTTCATTTGTTTAATTAAGTGAGTTAACTTCCAAGATTTACTGTAACAAGCATGGAGTGAATGGTGCTGTGTTAAACATATTGCAGCACTAATTTTTAATGTTTGGCGAGTTAAACTCAAGCATTTTCACATCTAAAGGCAATACAGATACATTACCTTCTATACAATGCAAAAATTTTGTTTTTACTTAGCATCTAACACTTACAAGTGATTTAAAATTTTTGCCAACTATACCAGGCAACCTTACTGCTTAAAAAAGCAAGACTTGATTGTCCTTGGTTCTATGTGGCACATTGCACAGCATGAAGAAGTCTATTACTGACACAATCATGGATGTCTGCAAGCAGGACAAAATGGGTATGAGAGACCAAAAATTTCTAGAAAATCAGAAATCAGCAGCTTAATTCTCATCAATTTAGTTATTGCAATGATACTTTATTTGCTGGTATGACAGTCACACTGCAAAGAGCCAGGTTCACATTTATGGTGTTTTGCAGTGGTGGGCCTGCAGTTCACTAATGTCCGCTCCTTTACCTGCAGAGGCAGGTTGTGAAAGGTGGGAGCGGATTGTTCTGCTGTTAGTCTTCGTTGTGCAACAATAACATGGCCATAAATCTTCAAAGACTCACTTGCTAGGTAAAACAAAGTCATAATTTGTGGTTTCATTACAGACCATGGCAATGCTTCGTTGAAAAGATGTACCCTGCTTTGGAAATCTGCAGATGGCCTATTGTGTAAATTATTGCAATATACCTGGCTATTGCTGGCAACAAAGTGCATTTTTCATAGTTGTTGCTGTAACATGGGGCATTTTTGTGGTGTAGATATTGTAATGCATTTTATGAATGTCCACTTGCATTGCATCATCCGTAACACGAAAATGATAAGCAAACTGTCGATGTTGCACCACCCTGGAAAAAGTTTTACAGATGTCCATGGAACAATGTTCCTCATGCAAGCTTACAATGTAACCTGCTGAATGTTTCAGAAAATGTTGAGAGTTTAAACTGAACCAGTCTGTAAAGCAATGAGTTTAAACCATGCCCTATAAGCAAACTTTTATTTGTATGGGCTGAGCTGTATGATTAGTGTATGCCTTAGATTCAGCTTGCAAGGCAGCCTAGCCTAACCAACTTGCCAACAATACCAGCTTAGACAAGCATTAACACATTTGCTGCTAGTGTATGAATATATCATAACTAAAAATCACGGACTGAGCTGCTAATTTCACACCACTTTTAAACTCCGTAACTTGCCAGTCGATTGTATTAGAGAACTCTGTAACTCACCAAGTCTTTGAGTTTGCAATGAAAAAAAATTTTTTTTGTTTTTGGTTGTGGGATTTTTTTGTGAATCATTAGTGAGGTAGGTTTTTGGCCACTTTGGCTCATGTTACCTGACCTAGGACCCAACTGCTAGATGGAAGTATTTCCTCAAGTTTTTATTGAAAACTAGGCTAGAATCCAAGTCTTTTGAGCCTTTGATAAACTTTCTGGGGTTCTGAGTTCAAATGTTATGATCCAAAAACAATTGATTAATTCTCTGATTAGGGGATTATTTAATTATTCTGTTGTTTTCGGCCATAACTTTTGAACCCGAAACTATTGCAAGTCAGTCGAAATTTTAAAAGACTCAGATTTTAGTTTAGTTTCCAATAAAAACTTAAACGAAATATTACCATCTAGCGGTTTGGGCCCAGGGCCAGATGAAGTGGACCAAAAAGGCCTAAAAATTACTCTACTTATAATGTCACTCACAAAAAACCCAAATCTAATTTTTTTTTTCATTGCAGACTTGCGGAGTCTTTTGAGGGTTTGAACAGCTCTCTAGCACAATTGCCTGGTGAGTTATGCAGTTGCTAAGACATGCTAGAACTCCGCGGTTTTCACACGAAATCCTCCCGGCAGCGCATGTGTTAACTCGAATAGCTGACTTTGCCATGAACAACAGGAACTTGGGTCAGAACAGAAAAACTTAAAATTATAAGGCAATGTTTACACTGCAAAAATTCAATCAATATTACTCCATTTGTAAACAATCACTGATCATAGTATAATAGCCAAATTGCAATAACACGCACGTGCATAGTTAACTATAGAAACAGTGGGACAAAGCAAAAAAGCATTCAGCCATTAACAACATTATTTACATTAATTACATTAATAAACATGCAAACCTCATCCCTGTGTTGTACTGAAACTGTGATACCTATCACAAAAATGATCATTTTATTGCAAAAGTACCATGAAGTAGGATGAATGAAACAAACTGCATCAAACTTAGCCAGAATTCATCAAACTACATAAATCACAACTAAATCATATGTTGAATCAATGTAAACGGAATCAGTTATGCACCTGTATGGTTTACTTTTCCAAATTTGTTTTAACATAAAATCTTCCAAAATATTCGCCACACATACAACTACACATGCAAACCACTAGCTCGTTTTGCCCACCCACATTTCCTCTTAGGTCATGGAGACAACAGTTCTGCAAGGTCTTCAAATACCTTACAGTTTTCAGCAACTTTTGATTGTTGTGCTGGCTTCATATGAAGACAAGACCATGCTAGGTCAGAGATGTAAGCACACCACCCACCCAGGCCTTGGTTGGATTTGTGTTGCTTTCCTGTGGGTAAACGACAGGACTTTTGCCTCACCAAATTTTCCTACTAGGACATTTTGGTAACGTGGCCAAATCACTACAGTTCAGCTTCTTTATTCATAAAGTGGCTCGATATGCAAGGGTTTACAACTTTCACAATGTGTACATTTTTACAAAGCGTTACTTCATATACTCCTTGCAAAATCCTATATCTGCTGCTAGTACCACTCACATAGGACTCTTTTGGGCAATACCTAAGGTGTATGAAAATAGGTTAGTGAGGATGCGAACAAAGACCAATTTAATAACTCACAGGTTTGTGGTGTTTGAAAGCTCTTATGGAAAAATAAAGTCATGCAATATTGCTATTGCTTTACCGATCTGTGTATCAAACCCCTTGTTCTGCCTTCATCACTCATGAATACCATCTTCAGGTAACGTCTTGACTTGTTGCAATGTATTGCCACTGTTGCGATCGAAAGCCTGAACGGCAAATGTGCAAAGGCAGCAGACAATAATAGAGTTCACACGCCATGATCACTCTATTAGTGCTTCTTGGCGCCACATATATATGTGGTGTTGTTCTTCGTGCACATTCCGTTTGTGGTGAACCGCGCATTCAGTGCAACACCAGCGGAGAGGTTGTAACACCACTTACAACATACACTTGACTTGTATTACTGGATAAACTTAATACCTTGATCTTGATGTTTTACTGCTAATTTTCATTCTTGCCAAAATAGAGAAGCACCAAGGTGCGCTGTCCGCAATTATCTACCCAGGTGCATGGCAACGGCAAAATGGTACCTACTCTTATGGATGGTTGATAAAGGCTTTGCAATGTCTAATGTCAAAAGGATAAAGATACTATCAATTATATACTATAATCAACAAAAATATCCTGTTTAATGCAGAAAGACACAAATCTTAAAACTAATGATCTTGCCCCTATTTATGCTCTGCACTAAATGAGATGCTATTCTGTTTGATAAAAAATTTTACAAAACTGCACTTGCTTCAATTTACTTTTGCTCTAAAAACAAACTATTAAGTTGTTCATAAAAATGCTCACACACATGACTTTGGAAAAGTGTTTCATTAATTCTTTCAATGATTTATGACAGTGTTAAATTAGATTAACACGTATAGAGCCGGCCTACGGTATATTCGTACTTCGATTTCAGCCTAAAAAACAGCAGTTTTCGGTTGCCTTACCAACGCCCTAGCTCCTCCGCCGATTGCGCTAGAGAGCTGTTCAACAGCTCAAACGGATCGGCCAGTCTAGTAGATTGCACTGGAAAAAAAATTTTTTGGTTTCTTCTGCATTTATTTGTGATTTTTTTGTAGAAGTTCATAAATGTTAGTCTTGAGAATAATATGTTTGGAAACACGCCCATGTTTTCTATCTAAACCAACAATTTTTTTTATAATTTTTTCAACATCCATCCCAAATTAGGCGAGCAATGTAGGGGGGCAAAACCACAAATATCATGAAAAGTATTAGTTTTAGGTAAATTTGAACTGCATATTTAGAAAGCCCATCCTAGAAAACATGGGGATAGACGCCAATTTAATTAGGATTGGACTAGCAGATCTAGAGTTAGTCATTTTTGTGTTGCTCATCAATGCGAATGCCATCTTGTGGTAAAAATATAAAAGCAGTGATAAATCAAAAACTGCTCTATCAATTTTTGCAAAATTGGTGTCAATTTTCTTAAAAATTTATAGCTGCAAACATATGTGAAAAGGAACGAAATCCTAAACCATGTGGTTCTACCCATCGGTTGAATTATAATGAAATGACCCTACTATGAACGCAGTTATGCAACAATGGAGTAACTGATTGATTTTCTTTGGAGAACCAGGAGCTAGACTGATATTTAGTAGTCTTACAGGTTTGTTCGTTAGCTGCCTCAAATTGTTGCTGATAGTTGGTCGTTCTAATATCTTTTTTAGTAACCTTATTATCATTAGGGTGATGACACAAACTTCACCATGTTCTAAAGCCAGCAGATGATCTCATGCAGAGAAAAAAAAATTCTGGCGACTAGATGATAACAATAACAACAGGGGACAGACGCAGAGCTGGTAATGAAAGACAAGCCATTGCACGCTCTGAATTTTTTTTTCACATAGCCTGCAAAACTAAGGAAAAAAGGTTGTGTGCATCTTGAGCTCAATGCACAAAAACTTAAAAATTAAGTGAAGACCACAAAAATATTATTTCAAAGCGCTAGAGTACTATAACCAATCTATGGTTGGCATGCATGGATGAACTGGACCTGATGGCTAGATACCATACCAATAGCAGTGCACTTAGGCAGTTGCCAATTGTGTTTTTCAGTATAATTTACTGTAGTGCATGAATGCTTACATCATTTACTGTCTAACAACGAATTTGAAACAATTAAGGAGACAGTTTCTACTTGAGGTTATAAAAGAGTTTTGCAAGCCAAAAGATGGAGTGGGCTGTGTAACAACCTACCCACCAGTGGTCCAAGACATCCAGCACTGTACTGACTGCAATCAGTGTTGAATCACACCTGAGCTTGGAAAAAAAATCACCAGTTGGTGTCATGCAAAATAAATCTACCTCCTGCCAAAACTGCAGGAAGGCCTGCTATGGAAAATACACATCAGGAAAAGCAACAATTGTGACATGCAAAAACTGTGCTGGGTTCTAATATAATGTTTTGTCAATAATAATCATTTTCTGTGTGGGCTATTTTTTCACCTTACAAAACCATGTAAATATGATTGACTAGTGTTTTAATGCAACATTTGAAGTAAATCAGAAGAAAACATTCATAAATGCTTTTGCAAATGAAAGGTCAAATGACCACACTCGGCCTGTAGGTAGAGAAATTTTTCAGGGCTTCTGGTGTTAAAAAGACAAATCTTTGTTGCTGCTGCAAACTTTTTAAAGCATGTATTGTGCAAAGCTTATCATTCAGAACCACATAAAAAGTCATCATTTATCCATATTAACTATATAGTAATTAATCCATAAGAACAATTCAATACAACATTACTGCCTTTCTTCTAATGCCTTCCAACCTAGTGGCATTGCCTGTAAGTTACTTACGGCGATACGAACAACACCAGATCATGAGGTCTATTTATAAGTATTAGAGAGCTGGGCTGAATCATTTTTGTCGTGAACCAAGATCTCCAACTCAGCAAAAATACTAAGTACAAGTGCAAGTCCAACTTCATATTTTACAGTTCAAAAACAATTTGTATGATGCTACCAAGTGCTGAATTCTTGAAGCAAATCAATATATACTTATACAGCATCTAGCACATACTTTGTGAACACTTGCAGGGTCTTCAAGCCAGCTTTCGTACATTGCTTCTACATATATTGCATTGCTTCCATTCAAAAATGGCTCAGCCTTGACAGCAGCAGCTTGCTGCTTTGTTACTTGAGAAGTACTTGCAAAACGCTGTGTTTCAACATATTTGCTAACCGTCCGTGTTGGATGCTTAAAAGTTAAAGCATTGCATGATAAAACTTGTGAAGTCCTTGATGAAAGTGAAATCCTTTGCACCAAACGAAGTGTCTTTTGAAAGCAGTACATTGTGAATCTTCATTCAAGCATTCTTGACAATAGCGTAACACTTATAGTCCAAGATGAAACATTGCCACATGCATTGCAAAACAAAATAAACATTCGATTAAGAAAAAAATAACAAGCAACTAATAAGTTCATGTTCCCATGTGCCATTAGTAAAAACAATACAACAATCAAAAGTGTTATGCTTAGATAATAAAAATGTTAAAGCATACAAGCTGTAACATTTTATGATATAACTACTTAAAGTTACATTCAACAGTTTTATTCTTGCAAAATAAAGGATTTTATTTTATATACTACTTGGAAATTTATTTGAAAGGACTAAATATAATATTAAGTAATGTTTTTTTGCCTTGACCTTTAATATTTTGTGCATGTAACAATCAAGTACAAAATTATGGAGAGATTATTAGCAAAAGCAGCTAATAATGGCCAGGATCTAAAAATGAAACTCAAGTAGTATGTACTTCTTCAACGATCTTTTTAGGGTTAACATCACAACACCTGCCATACAAATTAAAGAGTGTCGTTCATTATGTAGGGCCTACTAATGATCTCAAAGAGATGCATGGCCCATTCAAATCAACTTTTTTCTATAGAAACCACAATGATTTTTAAAATGTTCAAGAGTCATACAGAGGATAATATGCTCATGCAGTGAAAATTGTGCACTGTTTGTCAAGACTATTTCTCTAAAGATAGTAAAAAACATATTGTATGTACTGCTACTTCTTACTAAACAATACAGTATTATATCTTATCAAAGGGTTAAAAGAACTGAAAAATTGCTAAGACTTGGAAACCATTTCAGTGACAATTCATGACATGGGACACCTTGACAAGGTAACCTACAGGTTTTTCGATGTCCTCGCCCCACATTTAAACTTGGCAGTGGGTACGGAGCCACCCATAGATCTTATTTCTGAACTTATTCTACCATACCACCTCACATGATGTGGTTCGAATAAAGTGGTTAGTTTGTCATTCAAGCAACGTCTTCGCGGTAGCATAGTGGATATGTCTCATGTCTACTATGCTGATGGTTTTCAGTCTGCCTCTCTCCTTGGTGCCTTACATTTTCATAGTTAGTGACTACTTGCACATTTCAATTCGTGGGACCGTTTTTTTTTACTTTTTTCAAAACTTTCCAAACTCTTGTTTTAGGGGTTAGTGCTAGAGTTACTAACCTGTGGTTAGGGTTAGGTTTACCTTTTGTATTTACTATGTTTCTACCAAGCCTACTGCATTCTCCTCGTGCGTTACTGTCATGTTACAAAAGGTGGTCGAATAAGATTTCAAATTTAAAGATCCACTGACGGTTCTGTAGCCACTGCCTTTAAAATTTGTTGTCTCTGTGTATTTGTTTTATACTGGCGACTAAAACTAAATACAATACAAAACGGGCGAAAGAAGCTAAATCTGCTCATGAAGTGTTTTACCAAGATGAAAGATCCTAATAAAATCTAGCAAAACACATCCTAGTAACATCCTAGAAAAAAACTTTGAGCAGATTTTGCTCCTTTTGCCTTGTGGTGGAATCACCATGAAGTTATGAAAGCAGAGCACAGCAGGCAGATTCCTCGAAAGCTCAGCATCAACTTGTGAACCAGTCTAGAAGATGAGGCAGTTCATTATAAAATAAAGAACAGTGCAACGCAACTGTATTTTTAACTCATAACAAATGTAACAAATCAAGCATGATTGTTTTTTTAGTGCAAACAAGTGACACATAGGATGTGGATTGACTAGCACATGGTGGTATACTACCAAAGCCTTTGAAAATCTAACCTCAGGAAGTTCCCAAATACAAAGTTTTTAAGGGTTAGACTAAACCCTAGTTCGGCTAAACACTCACTAACCCCAACCCAGTGGTACTTAAACTTTACAAACACACCAAACCCTTATGTAGCTTTCCAAGCTTTTGTGGAACCTCTGAAACGGCTCGGTCGAACCCAGTTTAATAAGAAACACTACGTTACGTTAAGGTTTCAAATTAGGGTTTAGTCTTAGGTTAAGGCCTAACCTAACACTAAACCCCAAGATCCACAACTGAATGCACAAAGATTATGATAGCACGTATTTTTGAAAATTGTTACCAGCTATCTGCAGATGAGCGGACAAGCGATTACATGTTTTTTTTGTTTTTTTTAGCTGAGACATTTTGGTCACTGAAACATTTCGGTCATTTGTCTCAGTTGTATCAAAACCCACCATAAAGTGTTTTTTAACCTGTATTTTTATACATTCTGACCAAAATAACTAACTTTTTCAGTCATTCAAAAAACGTTTCGGTCTATGACAAAAAAAACAGCCGTAAGACTTAGCAGTTGCCATGTCCTGTGTTTGTGCTAAATTTTTCGAGATAGCATTACTGTCATAATGCTGTGGCTCTGCATGATGGTACAGTAGGTGAAGTTACCTTATACAAGCTGGGTTTGTGATTACGTGTAACTTGTAAACTCTTACCGCACACAGCTTTACTGCATTTATTCCTTGTCAGTGCATGGTAACGAGTAGCCTAATGTTTTTAACACCATTTTCTGATTTGGTGTTCAGTAAGAAATTGACTATTTTTTCACTGTATACAGTAGTAGGCTAGCTTTTGTGTTTTTACAGTATCTATCAAATCAAATAATTTTATTAGCTCACAGCATCAAAAGCACAACAGGCAAATACAGTAAATAGTCGGGGTTTGAATGTAAAATTCCTACCTTTGAGGCCTTTTTATTAAGAAAGAATGTGTACCTGTTTCTCGAAAGATGCAAAAATGAGAAATAACATCATTCATGGTTGCGTGCGTTGATGCAGTCAGATTTGAACACAACAATCGCATTTTTGACTTTGTGACTGAATGCTTGAACATTGCAATGTTTGTTCATTTGAAGGCATGTCATGCCACAACGCATTCCTCCTTTACCTGGCCTCGACCAGTTTTAAGGAATTAGTGTCCTACTATGCAGTGGTATTGTACCAAGTGTTCACGTTGGCGAACAATACTGCAGTGTTAAGAAAGTGTCCATAACCCTGTGGATCTGCCTCCAACACCATGAAAACGTTCTGTTTTTGTCTGTTTTTATCAACCTGCATTGTGCAGACAGTGCATGTTTGTACTACTGCTTGTGGACTTCATGTCTGCTTGCAAATTAAATTCAATTCTATAGTAACTTATGTTCATTCTATGCTGTCACTGGAAGGCTTCAAAAACTTTTCTGTCTTGACGATTTTCAGTAACTAGTAAGAATAAATTACAGCAGATTAAAACAGCAGGCATACACAACCTTTTTGGTATTGCCAGCTGCCTCACATTGATTTTTATAAAGGAAGTGTCCATTTTACCACCGATTTTCTGGCAGCAACAGATCGGCTAGAGCTATTGTGCTGCCAGTCTGACGCAATTCGAATGAAAAGGTCAGTTTGTCATAAAAAAAAAGATTACAGCATTAGGCCAGTAGGTCAGGTGTTGGTGATTGCTTATGACGAATCATTGGCAAAACAATCACAGGAGTGCTGAAGGAAGACATCATACATGCAGTAGGAACACTGCAGACATGTGTGGGACTGGAATCGGGCATAGAAGCAGCAATACATGCTGTAAGGAAAAGTTTTGAAGAGGACAACAGTGAATGCCTGCTGCTAGTGGACGCAGACAATGCCTTTAACAAACTCAACAGAAATGTCAGTCTAGAAAACATCAAAAGACTGTGTCACCCCATGTACACATACCTATACAACAGTTACAACACACCCGCCATGCTCTATCTAGAAAATGGTGACCACCTACTGTCACAGGAGGGTGTGACGCAAGGGGAGAATGCAGCTATGGCTATGTATGCCCTATCCACATGACCACTGATACAAGCATTGAGCAACGAAACTGCAAATGATGAAGTGAAACAGGTATGGTATGCAGATGATAGCTCTGCAGTCGGATCACTGACAGGAGTGAAAAAATGGTGGGAATACCTACACAGGCCAATGGACCAGACTCTGGGCACTGCCCTAAACCTGCAAAAACAATCCTCCTAATAAAAAACACCAGTCTGATGCAAGCTGCACAAAAAATCTTCAAAGATGATGGAATCAAAATCACAGACCAAGGTGAACGCCTCCTTGGATCTGTAATTGGGACAGAATCATTCAGGGAACAATACATTAAAAACAAGGTTTAGAGTTGGGTAAAAGACCTTTAATCACTCTCAAAGTATGCACAAGATGACCCTCAAGCAGCGTACTTAGCATTCACCAAAGGTTTATCCTCCAGATGGACCCATTTCCAAAGAACAGTGCCCGATGCAAGTGAATTATTTGAACCACTTGAAAATGTCATCAGAGGTCAATTGATTCCCGCTCTTGTAGGACGAGAAGTTAGTTATGCCGAAAGACAAATGCTAGCTCTACCTCTCTGACAGATCCTTGGCAAACTGCCAAAACAGAATAGGAGCACTCCACTCACATCACTAATAAACTAACAGCCAAAACCTACACTCAAAAGCTCGATCTTGACTACAACCCCTCGGACCAGCAGTTCACCAGACACACAAAAAACAGAATGTGAGAACAGAAAAATGAAAAAACGTCCATGATGAACTTTTGGCAGAAATGACCCCTGAGTCACAACCACTCATAAAAGGAGTAATGGAAAAAGGGGCATCTTCTTGGCTGTCAGCCTTGCCAATCAAAGCGATTGGATATGCACTGAATAAACAAGAATTCACAGATGCAATCTGCATGGGATATGGATGGAAGGTGAAAGGCATACCCACTCACTGTGCTTGTGGAGAGACAAACTCTGTGGATCACAGCCTCATATGCAAACTAGGTGGTTACAGTTCAATGAGGCACAAATCAGAGAGAGACTGAGGCACAGATAATGAGAGAGGTCTGTAGGGATGTTCAGACCGAACCCACACTTCTACCAGTCAATGAAAATGACTATCAAAGAAATGTCAACACTGCTGACAATGCAAGGTTGGATATCTCTGCGAGAGGTCTGTGGAACAGCTGTGAAAAAACTTTCTTTGACATAAAGATCACACATCCTACCTCACAGTCATATTCTGGGAAGTCCTTGGCAGAGGTCTATCAACAACATGAAAAGGAGAAGGAAAAAAACAACCAAAGAGTGATTGACATAGAGAAGTCTTCATTCAATCCCCTTGTCTTCACAACAACTGGAGGGATGGCACCAGAATGCAACGGAGTCAACAGAAGACTGGCAAAAAAAATAGCTGAAAAATGCAGGGAGCTGTATGCATCTGTCATAACATACATAAGGACAAAGCTCAGATTTGCTCTTTTGAGGAGCACCCTCGCTGCAATACGAGGATTTTGTGGCAAGCAATATGATGTCCACCTCCAAGACCTCACGGACATTGACTTCAGCTTAATTCCTAAGCCCACAGTCACATGAAGCTGAACGACGGTGTCAATGACATGACACCTGTTACATTTCATTTGTTAAATAAATGGGTAGTTTACATAGATAAGCTATGACTTTTTGTGAAACTTTACCTTAGAACTAAATAATGCTCTAACTTACTGAACGTATTTTGTTTTTCATGTACCGAACGCTTATTGCAATAAATAATGATTACTGCTAATAATACTGCAACCTATTATTCACATCCTTTACTCTTCAACTTCATTCGGTGACAACATACATCTGGTGGTTGGGAACAACTCATCCATGCAACCCACCCCACTATCGTCTGTGGGTAAATCTACATTTCTTCATGGTGTGTATTTATAAACATTGTTTTCTGCCCATGCTATTTGTTTTTGCTATGAAATGTTGTACTAAAATGCCTTGCCCTCTGCCTCATAACCATTATTGCTGCTTGCTTTCTTCACCTATACGCTTGCCTCACCTGCTCATCTGTACATGCCTCATCTCTTCACCCATTGCTTGCCCACCATCATCTGTGTTATGTTGATGTCTATTGTTTTTTTTTAATTATTTTTGTGATATGTTACATTTCTTTATGACTCCATTTTGGCTTATTTGTGAACATATTTTCTCTTTTGTTCTTCATTTCCACTCATTCCGAACTCTGTTTGGTATATGATCGGCTTTTGATTTTTCATTTGATTGTGTACAAATTTTCTGAAATGATTTGTTTTGTGCTGTCTACCCTCATCATTCACTATGATTAAATTTGGGGATGTATGCATTTTTTAAAATAATTTCGCATATTTCAAAAAAAAAAAAAGTTAATGAACTGGAATAAGGAATAGGGAAGGCCGTCACTGCACTGAACAGGGTAAGATTTGTATAAGTCAAAAGTGCATTGTCATTTCAGGTATCCAAGTGGTGTTTTGCATTTGCTTCATCAATGTGTGTTTTAATTACTCACTCTTTTGGAATTGAAAAACAATTGTGGTTGTTTGTCATGGAATCAGTGTGCTGCTCATAGTGTAGTGGTTATGCTTCATGTCTAGTATGCCATTGGTTTTCGGTTCGAATCTCATCTTAGTGACTTTTCACTTTTTTAAAAACTTTTCCATTAGGTGTTACCTTCAGGATTCGGTTAGGGGTTCTTAGCGTTATGGTTAGGGGTTAGCGTTAGGGGTTTACATTAGGGGTTAGCATTGGGGTTAGCATTAGGGGTTGGTGTTTGGGTTAGCATTACAGTTTGGGGTTAGGGTTAGGGATTAGTGTTTGGGTTTATGGTTAGGGGTTAGCGTTAGGGTTTGGAGTTACTGTTAGGGCTTAATTTTAGGGCTATCTTTTGTTTTCACTTCGTTTCTGGCAAGCTTCAGACGGGAGGCACAATAGCTCCAGCCAAGCCGTTGCCGTCGGCATTTTGGCGGCAAAATAGACACTGTCTTTTATGAATTACCACTGCTGGTGAGTTGAGGATATTTTTATTTGTTGCATTGCTTCTCTCTGTTCTACTTAGTACTTCCACACACAAGCCTACCCTGCTTTCATACGTTTGTTTGGCCGTACTGTAAGTAACCCCAGACAAAGAAAGGGTTTTTTTTTACAGTATTTATACACACTACAGCCATCATAACTGATATTTTGAATTATATTGTTTGTACACGGCCACATAAGATTTTATCGAAGGCCCTTCGGCCGCACTTGTAGTTCTTTGTGCACCGACCCTGCATTGCAGTAGAACGACCGTTGATTTCAATGGCTGATCGTAGGAGCCTGTACACAGAAGCACAACACTTAGTTAATTGGGCTGTACTAGTAGGCTACTACTTCACGTACTGCCAAATCCGTTTGCTTTTCGCTGCGCTTTTTCAGGTGAGCGTGAAGACTAGCCTACTGTAATAGTAACTACAGAGCATTTATTATCTTTAGTTTACTGCAGAAAAAAACAGCGATTTTTCTTTTCTACGACCAGCCTCTGCTCTGCGTAACTCGCTCCTATCTTCTTGACCTGTAGTTCATGGTTTCGTCACAAAGGTTACGGATACTCAAATCGTGGTGACGCAATCGTGTGATTTATTGTGATCAGCAGTGCATCCTCCGAACGCACATTAGTTTGAGCGCGCTAGCACCACTGATGCAACCTAGCGGTAGCTATTGCACAAACTTGCAGAGATGAGCACGGATTAGGATTGGATCAGACTGGATGAGGTCTGAAGTCAATTTTGGCCAGGTCAGGACTGGATCGGACTGAGAAAAGCTTTGTTGTTTCAATGTGATCACTGATCGTTCTAACCATATCAAAAATTTAGTTGTAATCTGATTTTACAGATTTGTTAAACGGTATGGTATGGTTTATTCATACATTTTTGTGACTCAAATCACGAAATAACAGTAATGCAGCAAAGACAAATACAATATCATCAAAGATCATTGTTGATTATATGTTGACATAGGCGGATCCAGGTGGGGGCTAAGGGGGCTGAAGCCCCTCTAAATTTCTTCAGATATGTTTTTTGATCGATGGTTTCCGACACAGAAACGTCCAATGGGATGATTTTTTGTACAACCTTTAAATAAACCATTTCTTGCACAGGGATAAGGACAAAATATTAAATGCAAAGCATATTTTGATCAATTTGGGCAGTCCGAATGTGTTTATTTCATTATAAATGATAGTTCTGATAAACACGTTTTTATATTTTTAAAAATGGTCCCAATGTCATTTAAGTAAGTAAGTGTTTACATGAAGTATTTACATTACATATACGTCATATAAACCGCACGTACATAGGCGTAGCCAGGGGGAGTAGGAAGCCATGGCCCTTCCACATTTTTTAGAATATCTAGTCATTTCGTGGTTTAGGAGGAAGTATCTCAAAGAAAATACTGTTGCTCGCCTAAAGTCAAACATTTGGACCCATCCAAAATTTTGGGCTGGCCATGCCACTGCGCACGAACGTATTTAAATTCTTGTTTCATTGGGGTAAGATTGGGCTTTTTGTGGACAAAAGATGAATCAGCAGCAGACTCAGAACCGTCGCTGGAGAGTTTTCAATGGGGGAGCTTTACGTTAGTGCGGGAGGGCTTGATATTCTAAAAATTGACAAAAACTCCACTAATTTATAGTGTTTCACGTTTCAATTTGGGGGGCTTGGAGCTTTGTTTGGAGGGTTAAGTCCACTAAAGTCCCCGCCCCCCCCTGTGGCGACGGGACCGAGCAGACTGCGGACAAAAGTTGAATAAGCCGCAGATCATACTATTGTTTCCTACAAGCTTTTATGAATGAGTGCAGCTCATGTTATTACTGTAGTTAAGCGAAGGCATTAAAATTACGCTACAACGAACTTACAATGCAGTTAACTAGAGGTTAGATTAGAGCGCTCAGTGACAGCGTAAATTCCAAAACAGCAAATCTAACCGTAAAACGTAGCCTACATGTCAGGTAGGCTTAAAATGAAGCGCGCTAGATTAGCTGTAATCTATGCCAAAGATGACTACTGATTAGCATCAGACCTGCCAGCAGGGGTGTAGTGGGATGGGAACGCGTGGGAACGACGTTCCCACAGCTTTTTACACTAGTAACGTTACTTGAAAATTTAGATTTTTCATTTCAGTTTCTACGTGTAGCGCCTGGAGCAGCATAAATGAATAAATGACAACCTATCTCGTGTATAGCACCGTAGCAGGAAAGTGAAACAAGAAGATCCAGTGTGGAAATTCTCATAGGCGAATCAATCTTCCTTCATGTTTGGTGTGGGAACGCCGTTCCCACACCTCTTTTTTTAGCAATACATTCCTGCCTGCCAGCAACAATTTTTGGACAAAAGTTCAGCTCAGCACGAAATCAAATGCTTTTTATAAACCAATATTCTGCTGTTTCTAATAATTTGTTTTCAACTTGCTGTTCAGTATTTCTAAAATTGTGTTACCGCGATATAGTCGCGCTTCGTACAAAAAATTGAATGGATGAGAATTTGGTCATTGACTCACTGCAAACTTCACGTTTCCCACTGTGACGTGGACAAATATTGTCTGATCATTTTCAATACCCTTGTGATGCAACACCTTCCAGGGCAAAATGCCAGCATAATTACTGCTTTCGAGTTTTTTGGTATGTTTGTCTCTACGCGTAGGCTGGCCCAAGCATTTTTTGGAGGAGGTAAAGTTGTGCTTGTTTTCGAAATAATATATCTTTCTTTCGACGTTCAAAGGTAATTTATATGGTCAAACGACTTCAACAATCAACAGCATTTTGTTTTAAAAATTTTGTGATTGATAGTTTGCCACTGATGGGAAGGTATTTTTGTAAATAAATTTCGCCATATTGGCTAGATAGACAATCGTGATGTGCATTGTGCAGAGACGAAACGAGGTTAGATGGCGCGTGGGGCAAGAAACAAGTTTGACGCCCCCATGTTCGAACCTGAGGTCTTTCGGAAGCAAATGTACTGTTTTGAAAAAAAGTGTTTGTGACTTGGGACTTTTTGGCCCCCCGCAGTGATTCCGCGCCCGGGAATTGTGCTCCTTGCCCCCCTCGTTACGTCACTGGTGTTATGCAATGAAATTCGCAAAAATTTTCCGAAAGCAAACAAGTTTTCGAGTCTGAACATCATGAACATCTGCAATTTTCGGAAACAATAGATGATGGATCTTGCACAGACTGCCAACAAAGGTTACTGGCGGCATTTCAGGTTTCTTCGTGTAGTTTTGTGTCACTTCTATGCCGGCCCAACGCGTTTTTTTCAGGGTGGACCTGTGTTTGTTTTGCTAATAATAAAACTTTTCGGACATTCAACAGGTTACTTTTCAAAGGTTAGATAAGTTTGAGAATAATTTCTGAATTATTTTGGAGGCCGCTTCTGCTCCGTAAACGTTCCAGAAAGCCTGGGTGATTGTATGAATGCAATTTAGCCAAAATGTTATCAATCGTGTTTGTTAAAAAAAAGTTACCTGAGCAGTTGGGTCTTCACTGCTATGCAGTCAGTACATGAACTCGTCTTTGAGCCCCCCCTTAAAAAAATCCTGGATCCACCTATGGTTCATGAAAATATAAAAACATGAAAAATTTCAGGTTTCGCAATTTAGTAATCGTGTTCTAGCATGTTGAATCACATAGGGTTGGCGAAAGACCACCTGAGTCTAGTTCTCAGCCAGCCCCTGTTGCTAGCACAAACCAAATTTTAATTGAAGACGTTTTACAAGTAGTAATAAAAGTAATAAAAAAGCATCAAATCAACGTCAGGTAAAATAAGCATAAAAAACAACAAAGAATAGTGGGGGAAAGCACGCTTATGTACAGGGAGCATGTCTATGTACAGAGGTGTAGGCTATATTTTGCCATCAACGGCAAAAGCTCTGCTGGGGCTATTTTGCTATTCGAACCAGGCCCGTAACCAGCTTGGGACGCCATGTGGGGCGAAGAGTTGGGAGGGGCCTAAGTTTTTTAAACTATTTCCAATATTTTTAAATGATGTCCAGCACATTTTTCCGGGGGAAAGGATTTTTCCAAGGGGGACCCCTTTACTTATGGGCCTGCTTTTGTTGCTTATTTTTAGGAGTGTTTTTGTAACTTTTGTTGAGAAATATTTTGATTTGTTTGTCTATACAGCAGTCCGGGTACCGTTGCCAAGAAAACAGGATTTAATATTTGGAATTCTTTGTTGATCAATTGATAAGAGCTGCAAATTTCATAGAAACGATGTAATAAACTTCGAATGACACTTTTTTATACTGTATTGGAGAAGACAAGCTTTCCCATTTATTGTACAGTCATGTATGACGATGAGTGGTTACTATGCTTTTCATGTAGAGTTGTTTCAGTTCCAGTCTTGATTTTAATCAGTAAAACATCCGAATATGCCAGTTGTACGTATGCTTCCACCTCTTTCGAAAAAATCGCTTGAATGGACCTTGTTTAAATAGAAGAATTGATCCATCTCGTCTGTTGACAATCTTGTCTTTCTATTCATCTTATCTTTCCTTGTCTTTTGACAAGATGGATCAATTTTTGAAATTCAACTCCACCACTCTTTTTGATAAATGCAGGCTACAGCCAGGGCCTCCAAGAGAAATCTTTTTAGGCGGAATAAAACCCATTTTGGGGCCCCAGAGTTGCAAAATTAATTTGAAATGAATAAAAATTTAGGCTAATTAATATGTGTTGCAACCTCTCCGGTGGTGCTGCGTTGATTGTGTGATTCACCACGAACGGGATGTGCATCAAGAATAACACCATTATGTATGTGGCGCGAACAAGCAATAATACTGTAGAGTGAAGTCGCTGGGTGATCTACTGTTACTATGGTTGCAACTGAGATAGTTGAAAGTGGTGACTAGTGGAAGCAAAGAGTGATCGTGGCGTGGAAGCTCTGCCGATATTAACTTGCGAACCATTGAATGTAACGACTAGCGTACGCGGAGAGTGATCATGGCATGTGAACTCTATTGTTGCTTGCTGCCACAGTGCGAAGCTTTGCGCATATGCCGCTCGGGATTTCCGATCGCAACAATATGCACCAAACTTCAACAAGAAGCGCTCGTTTATTGAACATATGAAACATTATGTTAAAGCATACCGGTGTTCAAGTAATGTGACACTATTACCGTTTTTTAAACATGACTTTTACATGTTCCTAGTAAAATCTTATCAAAGAAGAAATTTGAAAAAAATGCCGAGGTCTCAGAATGAATGCAGTTGATCGAGGTTGAATGAAAAGCTGCTAGTGAAATGAGACTGCGATCTCATTGAGTAATTGTATCCTTGGAATAAGCTTACTTATTATAACAAGAATGAAGGGAGATATCGAAATAATTTGTCAACCGACTATTGCTTCTGTTTTTGACCACGAGCCACAATAATAGCCACACTGGCCGCACGTCGGCGACCACTGCTTTAAAGCATTCCGTCGAAGTACTGTAAGTGGTTAGTTGCTCCTGTATGGTTTCGAATTTTCAGATTTCTAGGTATGTCCGCTAATCCTAAACTCACATTCGATTAGAATCTGTATCTGCTTGCGGCGCAAGTTTAACAATCGACAAAATGCATAACACACCGCCGCGGTGCGCCAAGGTGCTTGCGTTCTGCACTGCAGTTACTTGTTAATTTTTAACTTTTTAGTTCTCTTAAGACATTCGCAATTACTGTCCCAGTCTGTCCTCTGAACATAATTTTCCTTTACGTCTTTCATTTTCAAACTAATCTTAAATATAACCGTTTTTTTTAAGGAAAATGTTAGGTACCCGGTAAGGACCTGTAGGGACCCGATTTCCCTGATTCTAGGAACCCGATTTTCTCTCATTCTAGGAACCTGATGATAATTTTCTCTGATTCTAGGGACCCGATTTTCAATTCTAGGGACCCGAATCGGGTCCCCAAAACACCTTAAAAGAAACCCTGTTATAACTATCTCCAATAAACCAAGAGTTTCAAACTGAGAGATACTTTAAGAAATTGAATGGAATTGTGCCAATTCATGACAAAATCTAATCTAACAACAGTAGCCCTCGAATGTTGCGCATATGTTTAAATTCGACAAAGTAGGCAAACATTCAAGTTCAGCAAAAATAACTACTGTTAATAATTATCAGTGCATCGTATCAGGAAAATGCAATGCCAGCAATTCACATCAAAATACATCACGCTAGCTTACCAAATCCTTTAGGCTAAACCAATTTCATCACCGGGATCACTTTCGCTACATTATTCCGAGTTTGTTAATAACATACACTCAAATGTTCCTTCAGTATCAGGGTGGGCGAAGCCTCCCTACAAAATTGCTCGTCCCCTTGGAAAAATGTGTTGGGCATAGTTTAAAATTATTGGGCGTGGTTTAAAAAATTCGGTCCCCTCTCAGAGAAATCTTCGCCACCCCTGGTGTCCCAAGCTGGTTACGGGCCTGTCAGTGCTTCCAGCAAACATTATTTTTGTTGTACCTGTGTTGTGGTTAAAAATAACCCCAACATACTGTAACATGAAAGACAATGATGTATGGCAAGAAAAGTACTCCTCCGTCACTGAGGAAAGAACTGAAGAAAATAACTGTCTGAATTGTTTTCAATACGCCAATGAATGTTGTTGTTGTTGCGCAATACGGGGTAAAAGACACAATGAAATAGGAACACTAGTTAAGGTTTAGAGTAATTATAACAAGCTACGGAGCACAATAGAATCGTGGGAGAATCATGCAACTGCAAACTAAGGTTTCTCAGACATACAGAAAAGCCAAGGGCCTGTAGCGCATACGCATGCAGGAAACGCATGCCTCAAAGTATTGCGCAATCTTCGTATTACGCAAGCCCGCAACAAAGTTCACCATTTAAGAGAAACCGAGAGTCTTCTCATGAGTGAGAGTGAACAAAATTCACGATTAAGAGAAACAAAGAACCTTCTCATGAGCGAGAAAGGAGGTAGCACTTGTGGCATATCAGATATAAATAATGTATGATGTCATGCAAAAAGGAGAGAAAACACCTAAGTAAAATGAACCAAGCTTATGTAACGAAAGAGAAAAAGAACTGATAGGAGAGAAAGTACCTAAGTAAAACAAATCAAGCTTATGTAATGAAAAGGAAAAAGGTTAGGTAATAGGAGAGAAAGTACCTAAGTAAAACAAACCAAAATTAGGTAAAGGGAGAGAAAGTACCTAACAAAGATAAACTAAAATCACATGATTCAGAGTGAAGAAGAGTTTGACATGAATCAATGTGAAAATACCTTTAAGTATGGGGAGTTTAGAGACCACAGTCAGTCACTTCCAAGTGACCTAAAGGGCGAACTTGTGGGGCCTGGCAACTTCGGGAACCAAGATACACTTGTAGCTAACACCCAAGCAGGGGCGCAGCCAGGATTTTTCTAAGG
>Ga0210059_1001242_pt1 | contig 37737 bp, 27 predicted proteins | sample Ectturendosymbi2_FD_188042 | JGI IMG/M metagenome (GOLD analysis project Ga0210059, IMG submission 188042) | Ecteinascidia turbinata endosymbiont from Florida, USA - Sample 2 (SPAdes) (version 2) | ecosystem: Host-associated > Tunicates > Ascidians > Unclassified | place: Key West, Florida... | reverse complement strand
TGTGGCTCGACACGCCATCGATCAAACGGACACTGCAAAGTTCGATCACTCAATCACAGAGTAAAATGCGATTATAGTGTTCAAAGAATAGTGACGAGTACAAACAATCTGACTGCATCAAAGCACGCAACCATACGTTGTTAGATTTTCTGCATCTTTCGAGAAACAGGTACTTGTATTTACGTAGCAGTAGGAATGTTACATTGAACTTGGTGGCTACTAACACTCGTTCTCCAGGGCAGGTTGTATAGAGCTCTGCAACCAAAATTATATGCCACCCGCAATTTCTGCGTGCATGACTTCCTGAAATTACACCATAATTTTGAGATGCATACATGGATGCATACAAAACCAACACGTTGTACCATTTCAAAACTACAGACATGATTTAAATTAAACCATGCATCGTCCAACCAACGCAGGCGTTATAGCGACAGCCATACCTAAGGCGGCTGCTTCGCGAACACACTTTTACCAGGGAGCTCACTTACGTACCAAGCAACTATGAGCGTGCTGTGCTCACTTTCCCGAGAGCTCATTCGATCAGTCAAGCAGTTGGCGATTCAGCAGTAATCGTGTCACGTGACCAGGAAAGTGAGCTGATGAGCTCACTTAAAGCGCCGTGTAAAAAGCCCTACTGTGTCTTCATGCTATAATTGAAGTATATCAGAAGCCAAAGCTTATATCACTATTACACCTCGCAAAATTAGTGTTGAGAGAATGAGTTGTCTTGTGACTATGGGCGTCGTATCAGCGAAAAACGTGAGAGAGCAGCTAGGATGGTATTCAAAATACATACCAAGAAAAGGACTTTGCTTTGCATAAGACCACAGGCTAGATCCTACTGTAGCTTGTGGTACCAGATAGAGGCCTTACGTACGTGCTCAATTACTACGTTTACATGTCAAGCGACGGTCCGCCAAAACGAGACAGCCCATTCTGACGTCATTGAACCGTTCGGTTTACATGTCTGCTGAAGTCATTCACGTGTGGCAGACGCGTCGGTAAACATGTACCGTGCAGGCTAGTGAACCAAGGGTTGTACAGTGTGGAGTTGGAAAGCATTGTACACTGATGTATAGATTTCAGGAATTTGGCAATTGCTGTTCATGCCTCTCATGAAGTTGGTGCTGTGAATTATGGATCATGCTGCACCCTGTAAAATCCAACCATAGCAGATGTGCACTGATGTTTACAGCATGCGTTGATATCACATGTGCAAAGTTACAGTCATACATACAAATTTCACACAGGTTTCCTAAGCACAATGCTGAAAAACATTTTGGAGATTACCCCTTAATATTGCATGTGTCTGCAAGTGCCTAGTTAGAACTTTTCATCAGTCAAAATATATTCAATTTACACTGATACTCAAACATATAGCCTAATGTCATGATGAATACAAAACAAACATTCAGTATTTGTTATATTAAATAAATCCTATGACATTTTTTCAAGGAGATAGTGAAATAATTATATTTTACTACTATCACCACTCATGCCAGAAAGTTGCCCTGTTTTTGCAAGATGGTTTATGAAGATTAATACAACACACAAGGGTCTTACTTTCAAAACGACTATTCCTAACACTGCCAAGCCAATCCCAGCTGATCAGTAGCCTATTTAAAATGTACATTTGTATTTAAGCAGACCTTCTTATCATATGTTGTGCACAGCTTTCAGCCTTTATAATGAATAAGCATCTTCTCAGTAATGTTTTATTTCTAGACATTAAGGGATATCTAAAACTGGCCGATAGCCTACATGTCAAAAAGTATATTTTAGTTACTGTAGTAGGCTATCTTCTACTTCTATCACCAGTGATGGCAGAGAATGATTGCACTCAATTTTCTTTAATGACATGTAAAATGCAGAAGCAAATGGTTTTTACCAGGGGTGATTTCTGAACATTTTAGTTAAGATTGTTGCCCTCAAAATAAGAAATCTTGACACTGCCAACCCAAAGCATAAACTGCTATCTATTGTAAAACTACCCATCCTCGCCGACGTGCCTTGTCGACTACATGGTAATTATGTTGGTATTACACTTCTAAAACTGAACTCAACACACTAATAGTTAGAAGAAAGGTGCAATCATATCATATGTGGACACAGGCACTGAACGCTAACCGTGCTAGCCTAGTACCGCGCGAACGAGACCACGTACACTTCATAACGAGACGTCTTCCTGTCGAGGTGGCCAACGCATTGGCCCCTTCAGGGCGCTGACTCAGCAAATCACGTTCAGAACCAGACCGCTCGTTATCCATATATGGTAACGAGACAACGAAAAACTGACCATGTAAACGTAGTAAATGAAAAGTTATTCTTAAAAGTTTCACCTGTATTGGACATGTTTCTATGGCAAATACATTTTTTGGTAATAGCTATAATTTTGTCCTGATAATATGACATTTACAATAGAATATTTGAAATCAGCATATTCTAAAATCGTGGAATTGACCCTTTGATGACATTTGTATCATCATTGGATCAACAGAAACAGCACTTATTTTAGGCACACTCCTCACCATCTAGTGGTGAGCAAAACACTCATATGTTGGAAACTGTTGGACATGATTCTTAATTTTGTTTGTGTTGATTAGATTTTGCAAAAATGAACATATATATCTGAACATCGTGAAAATCTGGGAGTATGGGTTACACTAGGAGTGGGTTACACAATTTGTGTCTGGGAGTATGGGTTACACAATTTGTGTTACACTCACATATTGAATTATATTTGTATCCCCCTATATAAGTTTTTTAGTCAGGAAAAATATATTGTCTGTGATGAAATTAATTCTTAAATGTAATGTGAGTCATAATATATATTGAACTGGATCCATTTTTTCTATTTGCAACTGTTGACAATGTTAATTTTTTTGACTAATTGATAAATAGGGAAGTTGATTTAAGTACAAATATATATACCATGTCTTCATGGTTCACCAATTTTTTCATGATTGACTTTACAGTGGAATTAAATTCTAGCCAACAACAACCACTGCCACACAGAGGGCGTAATATGTTAGCATATACATTTCAGCAACAATAAAATTCTACCCCAACAGTCCCAAAACATTTTGGATGTTGGGCTAGATTCACTATCTTATCAGTATCTACAGAGAGGGCAGACTGTTTTGTGCATTGAAAAAAAACTTGCAGTCCCTGAACAATATAATCTCTCATCATAATCCAATCTATCCACAGATTGGTTTGAATTTCTAAGAACTTTATTGTTGTTATTTGCATCGCCTACCCTTGCTCATCTTCATATGGAGTATATCACTACTCTTCAACGTTTTTGCCATGGTGGAATCTACGATTTTCAAGAATTTTGTATACCTCACCAACCACTATGACTAGACAAGGCATCAAACACCAGTCCCCAACAAATTTCTTTGCAATTATGCAGTACTTAGTAGGCTGCTCCTGTTAAAAAATTTACAACTGCCAAATAACACATATGCTTCAAACTCAAAATGTCTACTGAAATTTACAAATTTCATAGCATTTATAAAAGTTAATTTCAACTCTACAGCAGTCTGGGCGCCAAGCACATATTTTGCAATACCAGAGATCTTGTGTGCAGTAACCTCCAATAGAAAAAGCAATCATAATGTAACGATTGTCAGTTTTCACATTTACTTGTCTGTGTTGTTCGCAAAGTATAGCATTGAAAAAGAATGGGTTAGGTCCATGGGTGTCAGAAATGATTTCTTCCAGGCAGGGGGGAAATAGTGGATTTTTCCATGTGGTGAATAAAGACATTTTTCCAGTGTGGGCAAACCAGGGTGAAGTTTTATTTTGCCAACTTAAGCTTAACAAAAAATGAATAGCAAAATATCAAATTGCAAAATCTAGGAGCCGACCCTAATCCATCCCACTTCCGACACCCATGCTTAGGTTCCCTAAGTGGACCACTTTTATTTCAAACTTTGCAAGTAAACTCCAAAACGTTTGTGGTTGAACTTTTGATCAAGTTGAAAGCTTGGTTGGCAAAGCCTATTGGGATAAAATTTAAATTGCAGCTAATGTTTGTTTTATAATTACATCCTACATTATTTTTTTTTGAAGAAATTGCTGAAGTACTAAATATTCCTAGAAAAGCTCACAGGCCCGATTGGAACTCTTCGCCGGCTGGATTTGGCCTGGGAGCCAGACTTTGGGATCACTGTTCTACAGTAACAACAACCACGGGTAGTATCCAGCTTTAACAGCAATTTCACATTGATTGTAGCACATTCATATACATACCAAGATTTGTACACGATTTCATAAAATCCTTTCAATTTTTATGGACCTTAAAGAAGCATTGTGGTAGAAACGAGCTGCTTTTATTCATGGTGCTTCAATAGTGAAAATGACATAAAACATCTGTTTTGCCCAAAAAGGTATGAGGAAGGTCCAGGAGGGTAACATAAAACACGATGAAGCATCTGCTTGTTCCTAGTGTTGCAAACTCTCTGCTGGCATTGCGTTCAATGTGCAATCCACCATAAACGGGATGTGCACAAAGAATAACACCTATATATATGAAGCATGAACAAGCAATAATACTGTAGTGACTGCAGCGCATGACCTCTATTGTTGCTTGCTGCCAGTGTGAAGCTTTGCACATTTGCTGCTCAGGCTTTCTGATCACAACAAAATGATGCTGTGACCTTCACAAAAAAGATGTGCGATCGGTGCGGTTCATTGTAAAAAGGAGGGGATGTTGTTGCAACCTCTCCGCTGGCATTGCGTTCAATGTGCAACTCACCACAAACAGGATGTGCACAAATAATTATTAACACCCTTATACATGTGACACGAACAAGCTATAATAGAGTGATTGTGGTGCATGATCTCTGTTGTTGCTTGTTGCCAATGCAAAGCTTTGCGCACTTGCTGCTTGGGCTTTCCTATCACAACACTAGCCAATAACAGTGTATTGTGCCAGTGTGCCACTTTCTCATACAGAAATGAACTTTCTTATTGCAAACAAAATTATCACAAAAGCCAACATCAGGAATAAATGAATTGCAGAAGTTGGAAAGAAGAAAAATCATGCAATTTGAAGGCATGCATACTGTATTACGTTACAGAGACCACTGGTGTATTAAAAGGCAGTAAGGGGATAGATCAACCTTCGATTTGGAGGTCTGGCTGGTGTTCCTGTGTCAGAAGAGACTCGAGCAGGTGAAGTTTCTTTTGACTGATGATGCTTCCAATATTTTCGGTTGTTTCTGGTTGCATACCATTACTCTCAGCTAAGTTTTACAATGAGGATGCAGTACACACTTTCAAGTGATCAATAACACAATATGCTGCTTATTAACAAAATTAAACTCAAAATAGACACAAACAAGTTCCATAATTCCAAGCAGTTGACCATTGTGTAGTGTTTCCTATTCAGGACAATTTTAAAAGCCTGGTTTCGGGTAGCTGAGAAAAAAAAGGGTTTTGAAATCAATGTGATTTTGAGTGAAACAAATTAAAAATCATAGTGAAATAACTGCTGTTGGTCCCTGCAATTTATTAAGTTAAGCACAGTTTTTTAATGTTTATAATACTGACGCATTACAATCAAAGCACACTCTTATCATTCAGTCTATTTCTAAATTTTGCAACAAATAACACCATGGCTTAAAACGTTTTCATTGATGTAGGCTTGCTGTGCCAAAACAATTTTATTTCATTGATGTAGGCTTGCTTGTAAGTAAGACATGGTACAGCTTTCCAAACTTATCAGGCCTCTTTTTGCAGCCTCAAAGAGACTCATAACCTTCATCACAATTTGTGATCGGATTTCTTGCTGTGCCAAAACAATTTTGTGGTCTTCACTCTCATGGATAACGTAGATTCTGTGCATTGGTTTCAAGTGGCTGATCAAACTTTTAGTGCTTTGAACCACCTTTTTTTGTATAACAGAGCACGAATTGCATTTTGGTGTTCGTTAAGCCATATTGCATAAGAAGTAAGTGGCTCTAAACTTCTGATTTTGTTTGATTAATAATGTCTTTACTGAAAGTGTGTGATTAAAGATCTATTTGAAGGCACTTCTGAAGGAAATCCAAATATTTGGTCTGAAGTTCTTACAAACTGAAAAGGAACGAATTGATTCTGCAAAGAATTACAGCTTGTAAATGAACCAACACCAAGCAGCTTAAATAAACTTACTAGTAACTCTGGCATAGCTTTGATGAAGTACCTCACATGGTAATTATTTAATTAGGTTAGGGAAAAGACTAAAGTTTGGAAAGACACCTATTATGGACTAAATGACGTCATGATCTATCTGAATAGGTCAATTGAGCCATGTTATAAACAGACCGACAACGAACATATGGTGGTCAGCAAGCAAAACCCACACCCATGCCTTATGTAAATAGTTTGAAGTTCAAACGTGATGATTTTGCCGTTACATGCACCACTCCAAAAATTCAGTGTTAACAGAATTACAAATATTTCAATGCAACATCATTTCAACGTTTTTTAAAATATCCAAGTTTGGTGGTTAAAAAAAACAGGTTTCGGGTAGAAGAAAATAACCAAAAAAAATTACACACTGAGGTCGCAACAGAGAATATTTCCTTCAATAACAGGCAAGTGAAAATGGAAGTCCTATAGCAATAATAGTACAGTTACAGCTATGAAAATACTGTGTGGAAGGGCCAAGGCTCCATCACAACACAAATCAAAACATATTTTTTATAGCACTATGACCGACTTACAAAAGTGAATCACAAAATTTTTTACCCAGTTAAGGATTAGCAAAACTAAAAAATTGTTAAAACTTTAACCTTAAAACTAAACAAGAATTTCTCAAACACACCTTTATTCCAGGGGTTCTCAAACTTTTGGTGTTATGGAGCCCATGAAGAGATTGACCATAATTTACAGAGCCCCACAATAAATTTTATTAATGTCGTTATTACTTCTTTGGACAGTTGCAAAATTAGCCAAGTCAGTATTTTAATAAGTAAACGAATAGCTCACGGAGTCCCGAGGTTTCTCTCATGGAGCCCTGGGGCTCCATACGGAGAACTTTGAGAACCTTTGCTTTATTCAACAGTTCTTGTTTCTAATTTTAGTTCAGAGCAGCACACTTGGGATACGGCATCACCAGTAGCAGTATACAGGTAGTATGATAATTGTGAAAAAGTTTGTTACACACACATTTTTGCTCACTGGCCGGAAGTGATGCTCACAACGTGTTTAATTATTAACTGCAACAGGAAATCAACAACACCTACAGCACCAAAACATAGAAAATTTTACAATGTCATCTAAAAATATAACCTGACAAACACATCACATTCTGAAATGTTGTCTGCAATCTGAATGCAGATGCTAACAGGTGGTAATGCTACAAAAAATAAAATATCATACGTATCCAACTACATAAAAATTGATATTTGCAAGAAGTATCATACAATTCATGTGATCGAAAAAATTGGTTGAAAATCAACATTGTGAAATTATGCACAAAAGTTGTCTCCAACCAATGCTTCCAACAACCTGATGGAATAGATCAGGGGTCTCCAAATACTTTTTGGCATGACCCTAAAAAATAGTTCCAAATTCTTGCAACCCAAACATTTTGTGGGCATATAATTTTGTGGAAAATACTTTATATTGAAATATCAATTTAAAAGTACCAGTGACAGTAACAAATTTCTTGCACAAAATTGTATGAAACAGAACATATACAACGGTAAATAATTGCATTTATTGTCTAATGAGAATAGAAAATTTTAAATGTAAATTTAAATTATTTTGCAACCCAGAGTGAAAGGTCTCGTGACCCCACTTTGGGTCATGACCCACTATTTGCAGATCCCTGGAATAGATGACTTGATGTGGGCAAACACATATGCTCATGGGGATTTAACTCTATGTTTAATAAGGATTATAGGCAATGAAGCGTTTAATACCAGACTATCTGTACTTGCACTACAATTGGCAGGCATACATTGTCACGCAATATGCACAAAAGAGTGTTACTGCAGTGGAGCAATTGTTTGTTCAACAATATGATTTCACTCGCCTGTGAGTCATCCTTCAGAACGAGATAGGAAGTAATGCACTCAGATCTTGCTATTTCGAAGACATAACAGGTTAATTCAAAGTACAGGGTGTCCATAAAGCTTCTTCACAATTTAAAAAATTTATCTCAAAGGCAGATGATGAGACAAAACACAGAGGTTTGTTTCAAATGATTTGGTATTTAATAAAGTGTATATTGACATTAAAATTGTGTTCAAAATAAAATGTTTCCATGTTTATTAAATGAGTTATGTGGACCCCTGCAAAACGGCGCAATGTGTACCCTGGCAGCAAGATGGTGCACCACCACATTGGGGACTGCGTGTTCGTGAGTTCCTCATTTAAACTTTTCCAAACCGATGGATTAGAAGGGATGGGCCCATACCATCAACCATAGCCACCACGTTCACCAGACATCACTCCCTTGGACTTCTTTCTTTGGGGTTACGTGAAGGATATTGTGTATCAAAAAAGGTAAGGGACATAGCTGACTTCAGGCAAAGTATTTCTAATGGCATTGCCAACACTGATGAAACTATGCTACAACGAACATGGCAGGAAATTGAGTACGGTCTTGATGTGCTTCCTGCAACTAATGGTGCCCATATAGAAGTGTATTGAATGAGGTAATAAAACTTTAACAAACACTGATCAACAGAAAACAAACCCCTATTTGCGATATCTTATTATTTGACTTTGTAACGATTTTTTTAATTTGTAAACAGACTTTATTGACACTCTGTAGGGCTCAACTGGTGTATCACATAAAACAGACACTTCCAACATTTCATTGACTATACAGTCAACTTCATCAGGGTGAAATACAAGTGCCACACCATCTGCCAACCAAGCATCAAGCAGAGTGATGCACCAGGTATAAACACTAGTGTGAAATCACTGGATGATTCACTCTGATCTTTGACTTGTTCAGCAAACCTAAAACTTACACCACTCAGGGAAACAACTGGAATAACAGGCTGTTAAAACTTTCAGGGAAAAAACTGCACCAACTGCCTTGTAGCTGTTTCATTTGATTTTCAGCAGCATGATCACAACAAACATTAAAGGGTGTTGAAGACCACTGAAGATGGTAGTGAAAACACAAACTGTATCAGAAAACGAAACGTGATTTACAACCATAATCTCAACACAGTGCACCCTGCTTTCGCTGAGTCCATCTAAACTTGAAAGCTTATTGCTGAACTGCAAATAAACACCGACTCAAAATTATCTGTTGTCTTATGCCACTGCTACACAATTAGCAGCACTTGACGTAAATAGAGGTTTGAGTAATGTGGGAAAACTTAGCTGAAAGGGGCCCCCTGGCCACTGTATGAGGCCTACTAGTCATCACTCCCAAAAAAATTGAGAAATGATCGTGAATCAGGATGTGAATGGCTATACTAAACATTAAATCACTGAAAAATTATCTGAAAAACACACAAAAACAACAACCTACTGAAAAGAAATGCAAAAGAATACTAACCGAAATATGAGTTTAGTAGGGGCCCTTTTTACATTTAGCATGCTTGGGGGTATTCACTGCTGTCTCCAACTGCTACGGCATTACAGGAAGGGGTCTGAAATGCAAATGCCCCATTTCACTTGCATTGTCTGATTCTGATACAAAAATCTTACTACGCAAATAAGCACTTTGCACCTAATGGGTTTTACACACAATAGGTTGTGGTTAGTTCTGCCATTCTGTTTACATAATATGACAGCAAAAATGAAAACAAGTCAGTCCCAAGTCCCGACTGTTGTTTTTGAAACTTAGCTCAATAACAGTTTCTATTTATTTATTTCTCAGACTCATGTTCCAAACTAGACAGGCAATGGAAAACACAAAAATGGCTATGTTGGTGCATTACAGAGTACTGCGTTAGTTGATAAACACAGAGCAAACTGAGAAAGAGTAGCAAACAATGAAACAGCACCCCACCCCATCTATAATGTGTATTGTTATGAAATTTTTTCCATTATTATCAAAAACGCATTAAAAGATTACTGAAACAAAACATACATTGGGATCAGCTTAGGTGATGCGCTCAGTCATTTTTTATCTTTACCAATCTGTATGTCTACGGGCAGTGGTTCTCAAACTGTGGTGCTGTACCACTCAAGGAAGGTCTTTAAATTATGATTCAAGCTTATCATTGATGCAAATGAGATTAATAATCTCCTAACAAATTTTATGTCTGTTTAGACTTTTTACAACAGTGTCAAGATTTCTGCTTTTTAATGACATAAGTAGAATGTTTCCAAGTGTTTTTCATTCCATTGCAACAGCTGTTTGATGTAGCTCAAGCCGCTGTTATTTAAAATGACATAACTTCATTGCTACATGTCGTTATGACACATTGATGTGAAATTATTACACATAAATCAATTTTATGAACTTCACTTTTCATAATAGTGACAATTTTGAAAACAAATAGAGTGCTATAAATGCAATCAGAGCTACTCAGTGATTTCTCACTTTCTAAACATGTTTAAAATCTATGTATGTCACACAGCCTAGCCTACACCATGATAAAAACAAAAGCTGAACTTACCAGAACATCAACATGTTTATTGAAATCATTAAAGAGAAAATACTTGGAGAACATTTTAGTTTTGACTGACTTGACTACATCAAGCTGTACATTTATGGAACAAAAATCAAGCGCAACAATTCCAACCGAATCTATGGCTTTTATCTTCGCTGACTCAAGTACAACATTTTGCAATAAATTAGCACTGATTTTTAGTTGGTCAAAAACCAGGTCTTACATTTTAATCAGTACAACAATTTGAACTTGATGACTGAGGATGGAAACAGTTTGAAAAGGAACAACCTACTGGTTCCAACTCACTACATCATCAACATGTGCCCTGATTGTGGTTATTTTTTTAACCATAGCTACACTCAAAATCAGAATGACAACATAATGACACATTAACTAAAATACTAAATTTTATTTATGAGGTTGGATCAGAATGGCAACTTACTGCAAGCTGGCATTGAAAAAACTATTCCACTGAGATGAACAGTATACCATATATCATATTATTGGAAACAATACAAAACATAATAATTGTTACATCTTCGCATTCCAACAGGACTTGCAAAAACTTTTGTAACCATCAAAGAAAACTACAGTATCATGAGACTTAACAGTGATTATGAACAAAAAGAGTAATGTGAAACACAGCCTCTACAATTTGGTGAAACTAATTAGTTACTTAGTTAACATGCATATTAGTAACTACGCTTATGCTGAACTTCGGATAGTTGGAAATTTTGCACTTCTGTTGTAATAAAATGAAAAATCTTGCCAAAGTTTTAAACAATATAACAATAGATTTGAAACAATACATTCTTTGAAACAATAAACTTGAAATATGCTTGGACAGCTTAACACAATTTTATCTACTTTTCTCTTTATTTGAGGTATATCTCATAAAAGAAGTTTCACTTTGATTCATGCAGGCATGTATCACAATAAAGCAAGGGCAGCCTAACAGCTTCAGGTTGAGTAGTAGTTTGTGAAAACATCACACAATTGGTGATGTTTTCACAATCGGAGAAACCACATCACATTTCAAAGTGTGATCTATATAGATTCATCTACAGCTAAGAATTTCAAAACTTATCAAATCAAACAGGATTAGCAACCAACCAAAACCAAGTAAGTACGTCATAATTTAATTTTAATTTAATTTATTTGTTTGTGAGCAGACACGAAGTCCATAGTATGAACACACACACTCTGCAGAACGCAGGTCGATGAAAACAGACAAAACAGCACGTAGTACAAGGCATTTAAACCTGCCGAATCACAGGGTTACAGACACTTTTCACAACTGCATTGAAGACAGAATAATAAAAAATAAAGTCCTTAGATATAGAATGGATTGAGCTTCACAGGTAAATCTTTACACTTACACTTGGTGTATTTTCTACAAGGACAGAAAAGAAAATGGTTATTATCAGTCAGCTCAGTCCACTTTTTCCACTGCAAATAACACCAATTACAGTACTGCTATTTACTTTAAATTATGCCTGCTATTTAATTTAAATTATGGGCACAACTGATTGTGTATGCCATGCATAATAGCTGTCACTTTAACTGAAATATTGATTCATAGTAATTAGAGCATAAAGAATTATTAATACTTCACTGCAATTACTTACAAAAAATATGAACTTGAAACTAATATTTAAGAATCTCTCACAATTTCATCAATAACCATATAACCTCTGCCAGACAGGCTGGTTTTGTGGCCACAAAATGCCAAAAATATCATGACCTCCAAAGCAATTACCACTTACAACCAGTGGCAATTGAGACCACTGGTGTGTACGGCAAGTCCACTGCCCCTTTTTTGAGTGGTCTTGCGAAGAAACTTGATGTGTCTGGCGACCCCAGGGAGTGCCAGTGGTTCCACCAGCGTCTGTCCCTGGCTGTGGTCAGGGGAAATGCTGCCAGCATATTGGCCTGTGTGCGTGTTTGATCTAAGTTTAAGTGTTCTTTTTCTAGTAGCTGCTTTTACTGTTCTAATCACCATCACTGCCAACCACTTGCCCCTGTATCAATGTGTAGTTATTGCCTTCCGAATCCTCGTTCTTTCTGTAAGATTCATCTTCCCTCAGTTGTGCAGTGTTACCTTGTGCATTGGTTAAATTTATTGCTAATTGCATGGCCTATGACGAGAGTACAGCGTGATTTCGTGTTCAACATTGCTTGAAACCTCTGAGGCCGATAAGAAAAAAAACAAAAAAAAAACATATAACCTACCAAAAATTTCATGCCTGATGGGTCTCACTATACCTGATTTCAGAATCACCACACAACTTTGTTGTTATATCAGTCCAGCACTAATTTTTCTGCATGGAATAATTTTGTCACCATCTTTCACCCAATATTATGAATTGGGTGTCTGTTAAAATCCTGCCAATCTTGTATGAGTCCAGCAACTTTTCTCTGCTTCTAGAAACGTTTCTTGCATAACAAGCATTGAAGCTGTTGTTTATTAAAATAGAGAATGGCATGTTGTTTCTTTCCAAATAATTATTTTTTCGGGACCCCATTCAAATTCCCAGAAACAGTAAATACAAAACTAGCTACGTATGACTGCAGGGAAGTGTCAAGAAACTCAACAACACAAGGTCAAATTAAATTTATTAATTACAAAACATTTTTTCCATATTGATGCTGTTTCAAGTGGAAAAAAATATAAATCAAAATGTTGCTTGTGATGAATTGGTTGAGTGAACTAACAGTGAAAGACTGCAAGATTGCAAGGATTCAGAAAGCAATACATATTTTACACTAGGCCAAACAGGCATGGCTGTTCAATCAAGCTTGCATGCAGGTTAAAATGCTGACACTATTCGCTTTGACAAACCACCACAGACAATCACTGGTTCAACCACAGTCATTTTCTGGTGCCACCAATCATGTCATGAAGTTTTTGTCAGATTGATCAAAAATGGGTAGTGGATTTTGCAAGGTTTCTGGGAAGGGTAAATGATTGTACAAGAACAAAAACTTGCACATTTATTCATCAGATTGATTTTTCCATCAGATATAAAACATGAGTTCAAAACAGGAAAATGACCACCACACCAACACCATAGCTTGTTGGTATTTTCACCCATTTTCCCAGAGGAAAAAAAGCATTGTTGCTAACTATAGCAACTTTTCCACGACTTCACAAAAAATTACAGCACAGATGGGAAGATTTTTTTCAACTTAGATGAAAGCCTCATGAAACTGTGAACCATGAAGTGCAAATTGCGTTTAAATAACATGGTTTTATAAACTTAAGATTTTCTTTCACTACATGTACATCCGAAACTTCTTCAAATAAGTTTATGTTCATTTTGTTCACGAATATGTACTCAATGCAAATAAATCTTCATGCATAAAATCTGTAGGATACTACTAAGGAACTCTGGAGACTGATGTATTCTCATTAAAACACTCTTTTTTTAACAACTTTACAATAGTTGAACATGTTATGGACTTGAAAATTTACCATGCATTTAATAAGACACTTGATTACAACAAGTGTCAAACTTCTTTGTTACAAATTTTATTTTGCATTGATTGACAATTGACAAATACTGTAATAGCGTTTTTGAGAGGCAAATCATAGCTTTTGGTGATCACAAAATCAAGAATACTTATGCAGTTTTTTCTTTGCTCAGTTGTCACTGACACCAATTAATTTTGACTGCATGATTCAACAATATTCAGTGATTCATTTTTCATTCACAAGTTTTATAATGCTTGTGGTGTATTGCATGGTATTTCCACACTTTTGCCAAATTTTTCTTGGAAATGACTGGAAAAAGTGTTTTTTGAGACGTGGTATATTTCATCTATTCATTTCTTTAATGTCATTTGATTGTTTTTTAGCCAAGGATGTTACACAGCTGTTGCTCTTGTTCATTAACTCAGTGTTAATACACATGTGACATATTGCACACCACGTTACACAAATGATTTGTCACATGCAACAAGAGGCATTACCTTCAACAGGACAGGAAATGAAGCAGTATTTATTGCTGAGCCATGCAAATCTACCAAATGTTGTTAAAAATATGATTTCCATCATTTAAATTACAGTATGGGAAATCTACAAATTTATTTGTTTCACACATGTGGGTGACACTCAGTATCAGTACTCATACATTGGAGGGTACATGAATAGCAAAGAGCATCAAGAACATTAAACCACTGGCTATTTTACAAGGATATGTTCAATCACACAAATTCAAAAAGGTGAATGTCAGATTGAAGGTTTGAAACACTTGTGTCAGTCTGTTTTGAATCTTTAAACATGACGAAATCAAAAGAACTGAGTAAATTTAGTGGAAACTTTAAATCAGGCCACGATGAAAGTTTCACACTGTTGTTCATGTACTACCTTCTTTTATATGTGATTGCTGGTGTTTTCTTTCAGTAATTTTTATTTTTCAGTGTTGCATGTACTTACCAACTTAAATCTACCATGTGTTCTGATACCATCAACTTTTGTGCTGCGTTCTTTTACTGACCCTTATGAAATGTTATATCATGCATGGGTATATTTTATTAATTCTTTTTTTTTTTGCATCAAAGTCATGTGGACTATATCACAAGCGTACTCGAATAACACAAAAACAGTTAGTCATAGCCTAGTACAGAACAAGTGTCAATTGATAAGCACAAACAACACAGGTGCCAAACACTGAAACAATACACCAGCTATAAACCATGTTAACCACAAATTATATAAAAAGTGAATATTTATGCCTACATTATTAATGTAGTTCTACGTTTTCTACGTTTTCCATGGACAGATGTTATGAGAACTCAGGCAAAAAGCAAGAATTTCACAATCACAACAAACAACCACAAGATTTATTCCACACTGATTCGTCAAATTGTTTTGTTGCCCTATTGAATTTGTGTATTTTACTTATGACAATTGATTTATTGTTTCATGTAACTCAGCTAGTAAACAGAAACAATACAGAGAGCCATCACACAAAAAGGAAAACAATTGTTGCAGTAGTGAACATAACATTAATAAACAAGAACAACATGTGTGGCACAATAACTTATCAATTAAGTGACATTGGTTTCTACAAATTGTTCGAGCAAACGCTTTTTCATGTTTTGGACGTCTGCAGGTATTCGAGGTGTATTTTGAAGTAGCAAATGCATCTGTGTTTATGGGCGTGTTTATGTGCGATGGTTGTGCGCAATATTCACTGGGTGAACTCACCTCGCACAGTCTCGTAGCACGTGAAAACTGACGTCATACATGTGGAAAGAAGTTCGGCTCACGAGCAGCGGGTCAACATCTTACGTCGCTCCAAAGACTGTCAACAAAATTTGCATTGAGGCTCAAGCCATGGATGTCCTGACGGTTGATGGCAGTGGCATTAGCATTGGTGAAAGATGGTAACTTCTAGGTATTCGCAATTTTACGTTGGCTTAACAATGCTTGCATTTATCTAATTAGCTCCCGTTTTCCACGAGTCTTGCGTAGTGCAACGATTTTTGTGCAGATTTCTGATTTAAGTGTGGCAAAAGCCAATGGCCATACAGTAACAATCACAGCAAATATGATTTTTTTCCAGATATCTACTATTCAACAAAAGCGTTACGGAAGTAATAGACACCAAGTTATTTCAATCCGAATTTTTTATTGGTTTCTCATTCTTATGCACTAAATGGCATGTGCAAAACCTCTTATCGATGTGGGTCTGTTTGCTATAGTCAGTCGTAATTGACCAGCCTATTAGTATTACATCATGTTCCTGCAATTTTTATTGTGTATCGTACATTCTTCACTTAAAGTATAAAGGAAACGTATCTCAGTTCCATTTTACTCAAATACTTAATAGCCTTCACATCAGTCTTACTCCATGCTTATTGCTTAGGACTTCTGTGTTGCCTATCCTTTTTAGTTAACTTGCTTGTATTCATAAGTTACAATGCATTGGACAAAACGTTTTTAGCAAGCTGTTAGTCTACATTATGTCCAAATACAATAATAAGGTTGCCAATTCATGTGCATTTCACATCTTGGCTGCAAATGTGGTACATTTTTCTTGAGGGTAACTAACTGCTTTGTGTAAGCAGTAAAACTTCATTGTTCTGTGATACAACCATGCATTTTTATTTACCTTTAAGTAAGGGTGTATTATTGTTATGGCACGCTCTGTTTTGCAGATTTGTGAATTGATTGGTCTTGTCTGTTTTTATTCAGAACGTATCTTCTTAAAAATCAGGTTAACGTAATTTTTGTGATTGCTTTGCATCTGTTTAAAACTATTCAAAGGTTCATACAAGTTCATCTCTTACTTCCATTCCATATCACATAAGTGTTACAGGAAACAAGATCACACGACCTTTGCACAGCGTGAAGCAGACATGTAATGAAATTTTGGGTTGCATCTAACTAAGGAATGGTGTAAAAAACTCTCTGAAATGTTGGTGTGTAGGTTATTTTTAGTTGCTCTGTATACATTTTTCAAGAACATGGAATGGTTGGAAATTCTTTTTGTAGTTATCATGTTCATTCTGCGATTTTTGTATACTGCAGTGAAGTATCAATGTGAAATAATCTTTGGCATGTTACAGTTGGCCCAGACCTATTTACTACTGTAAACTTAAGCTTGTTGTTCCCAGAACAAAGCATATACAAATCACATCCTTCAAAACAACATATTAGTGTATCTGCTTGTGTCATAGTAAACTCTAGGCATGCAAACTGCACCGTGAATGTGTAGTACAAATATTAAAATCGGGATATATATATACTCAATGAGCCAAAAATTTTGTATTTTTCATTTGACCTCATCACCAGTGTGCAAAAGTATCACCTTGTGTATTTGTGGCAGCCTGGAGATGGCCCCACATGTAAATAAATGGTCACCGCTGGATTATGACTCTGAGTAACAAGTCACTGTGATACTAGTCACCACAAACGAAAGATTGTAATTCATACTCCTTATATAATATCAGTACAACCTGGTATTAATAGAGTGAACTCGTTGAGGGAGCTCTATTGCTGCTGGTTGCTTTCTGGTTAGTTAATGCCCAAAATTGCCATCTTTCACTTGTGCTTGCCTCAGTAGTTCAGGGCGATGCAGTCAACTGCAACAAATTGTTCCTGCAGGTTTCACACTGACAGTTTTCTAGCCTCATTGTTTTGTTTGGTTATAGTTTTGATTTAAATTTTAGTTGTGACATGATTTAAGGGTTGCATCTGTTTTGAATAACATTTTTTTTTTTATTGCAAACAAAACAGCCACAATAATCGAAAACATTATTTTATTAAACGTTTCGGCTTATGCGTAAGCCATCATTCATCAGGAATAAATAAAATGTGGCAGAAAGAAAAATATGGATGCAATTTTAAGGCATTCGTACTGTATTGCGTCATATAGACCATTACGTGTTAAAAAGCAGCAAGGAGATAGATGAACCATCAACATTAGGATCTGGCTGATGTTGCTGTATGAGAAGAGACTTGAACAGGTGAAGTTTCTTTTTTCTTTCTAGCTGTCGCATTTTATTTATATTCCTGATGATGGCTTACGCACAAGCTGAAACGTCAAATAAAATAATGTTTTCGATTACTGTGGCTGTTTTGTTCGCAATAAGAATCTACAGCAACTCTGTGCATTTGTCTTTTGTGTGGTTATTTTCAAGTTGAATTGTTTTCAGTTGCGCTTGTTTCCATCTGTATCAGTAAAGCAAAAGAAAAAGTACTAAGTAGCATTCAGATTCAGTAGTTGGCAATTATTGTTAGCTGTAGCGCTCTATAAACATGTGTGTTTTGTAGTATGTGCATTAGTCTATCTTATTTGAACCTTTTGTTTTTATCTAGTACAGAAGTTGACAACCTTTTTTGCACTACAGACTGGTTTAAGGTAGGCATGATTTCCACAGACCAGTCTTTATGGTGTGGCTGATAAATGCATAAAAAATGAAATAAAAAAATTTAATTCCCAGTAATTCACCATCGTTATCATTAGAAGCAGCCAACTTGGGCAACAATGATTAGCACACCTTGAGCACCAAATGTAGCTATGTTTCAAAAGCAGGATTCAGGTCAATGCAGGCAGGTAGCTGTTGTTTCTGTGCATTATATCCCATTAGGATATAAAATGTTGGAACTTCATGCATGTTAACTTCTTATGTATTTTTGTGCAGTTACCCATGGGTAGCAAGCCACAAAAATGTTAGATGCACCGTAGTTTTAGACAAAACAATTGTTGATTTGCATATTGCTATTAGTTTTGCCTTGTTATTTAAACCAGGGGTATCAAAATTTTCTTGTCCAAAGGGCACATAAGCTATTAGACAAAAGTTTGAGGGCCAGACATCTTATGTAATGAGATTGTTTCTGGGTATGGCAGATTCTGCCAAATCAAAAACTTTTTTGTAAATTTATTATGTTTGAATTATTGACGAAATGTCTTTGCAGGCCAGATTGAACGGTGATGCGAGCTGGATTTGGCCCACATGCCGTAGTTGGGAGACCCTGATTTAAACGATTGCATGCATTTTGTGATTAAGTGGATATTTTAACAAAATGGTATCTTTGTATATAACCTAGCGAAGTGTATTTTTCAAGTTAGAGATTGCGGAGTAAACATGATTAGCAGCATTTTAGATGTGATACCATTTCCACTGTTGCCATGATTTGTTTCACTGCACCTTGTTACCTGTAGTTTTCTTAAAATGGACTTGTAAAACACAATTCCCCTCTTTCAGGTTATTTCAAATCTCAATAAATGGTTGGCTTATTGTTGTAGCATAATGTGCATGGAACAAATATCTCAATACCATTTTAACACCTTGACCAAGCCACAAACTTAAAGTGATTGACAGTATATTATCAAAAGATCAGCAAACATGCATCAGCATGAGTCCCCCATCTTATGTAAACTCACTAAGGTCACAAGTCACGGTTGTTGTACAAGACAAACACAAGTGCAAATAAATGTAATGTTGTTGTAAATGCAATATTCGTTAATGAAAACTGTCAAATAGTGGTATTGCACCACGTTAATGCATCGTGTGCTTACCTTAAGGGTATATATAAATTTAAGGTTGGCAGGCCTCCCACCTGGTAGTAAAAATCTTGAAATAGTATTGAATTTAAAGAACGATTTTCAAGACCTTGAAAAAGTATTTTGAATTTGGCCAAAATACACATAAGTATTGGAAAAGTCTGGAAATTTTAAAAAAGAAAAAATATCAGAAAGTTTCAGAGCCATCTGATCACACTGTGTAATTTACATTCCTTGTAGCCTGTGATTTATTTTGAGTGACATTGCAAGCATTCAAAGTGCAACAAACAAATCTCAAGTGCACCAAGAAGTAAATTGCAGGGTTTTTAGTTTTAGTCATGTAGCAGTAACCTACTCAATTTCTCAATCGCTTTTGGAAAGACAGGTTGTGTTTTTGTTGAAAAAAATTAAGATACTTTCAACGAATCGCAAGAAAGCAGCACTGTGGCAATGGATGCAAAGCAAGTTAGGTGCACATTTGCACTACAGTTCCCAAATTTATCCTGTCCATGATTGCTGTGGGATAATGCAGTGATCAGTGCAGGTTGTGCTGTATACGTAACCTGTAGTAGCATTGGTGTCTATTACTGCTGAAAAGTAATTCTTTCCAAGCATTGAAAATTTTCATGTAATGCCTTTTGAATCAAAGGTATAAGCATGGTAAAAAATGTATGTAACATTTTGCATTTTCAGAAACATAGGTTAGATACTTAAAGTACAAGTAATGAATTGGGCTTCATGATTCACTCAACAGAGATTGAATCATGAACCAAGTTGCTGACAGCAACATGGTACAGTGCAAGCAAGGCAATTAGAGAACGTATCCTGGAGTGAAGCAAAACCCATATAGATGTAATGTAGTCGTGTTCATTCAAAAATCATTGGTAGAAAAGGTCAGTGTTAACAATTACATTTTATTGTTTTGACAAAACTTAGCCAATATCTTCAAAAATATCAAATGAATATCATGATTGGTTTTTGGGAAGGCAATAAAATTGTTACTTTGTCTCGAACTTATTGCATATGCCTGTGCAACTGAAACTATGATTATGGTCATCTTTGAAAATGTGTGGAAACCTTGGCTTGAGAGAAGATTTGATTGATTTGCAGAATTTTATCAAAAATAGTGATAATTTTTGCATGGTTTATGGATATGCAATTAGGTTTGGCTATATAATTTCATGAGCCAATTATCTCATTACTTTGAATTGTCTTATCATCTGTGTGTTTTTGTGGATAAAATCTTCTTTTTCGTATAACAAAAATATATATAGACGTTTGCACAGCAATGCAACCAGTGGCTATTAAAGTCCTGTGTGGGGTAGGTTAACCTGCGTGGGTTGCAGGTACCTGCATTTGCAGGGCAGTGCAGGAACCTGCACTGCTGTGTGTTCGGGTGCAGGGTGGGCATGGGTTGAACTTGCTGTGGGGTGAAGCAGGTACAGGTTGACCCTTGGTGCGAGTGCAGGGCAAGCACAAGATGAGAATTTTTTGTGTGGGTGATGGAATGTTGAACCAAAGCACACGACCTATTGTTGCAACCTCTCCGGTGGTGTTGCGTTGATTGTGTGATTCACCACGAGCAGGATGTGCGTGTGGTGTTGCGTTGATTGTGTGATTCACCACGAGCAGGATGTGCGTGAAGAACAACACCATACATATATGTGGCGTGAACAAGCAATAACAGAGTGATCGCGGCGTGTGAACTCTATTGTTGCTTGCTGCCACGGTGCGAAGCTTTGCGCACATGCCGCTTGGCATTTCTGATCGCAACACTATCAGCTCAAAAATAGCAAAATATGTGGATTACTAAAGTTGTTTGCCAGTATTGTGCTTACTGCTTAGGACAGTAAGCCTGCAGCAATTATTACATTATGATGTAACAACCTATTGTGGCAAAACATTAACTCAGACTTTTCCCATGTGGTGGGCAAGTGACCATTTTCCAATGCTGCCATCGTACTTGGTGAGGAATAATTCAGTCCAGCAGCCCTTCTAAATGGATAACACAACGCTTAACACACAGCTAGTCACAGACTGAAACGTGGTTTTTATCACCTCAAATATGTTGACTGCGAAAAATCAGATCTGTGGAAAAGTTTTGGTTGCCATGAAAAGAATGAACGGCTTGATTTTGCCATGTATGTTAGACTTGTCTTCAGGTTTTATAAGTAAGGCAAGTTTTTGCAGCTCCCTGAATACTCAGAATTTATGTAATACAATGTTCCAAGCTGGTTGCAGGAAACATTACAACTTCTTTCTTTTTTGCATGCACCTTTTTACTGCAACTTTTATGAAGTATTGCACAAAATGTAAACGTTTTATTTAAAAAACATGCTTTAGAACTATTTCAGTATAGCTCTGTTCTCTTTGATTACCGATTTGAACTGAATAATGACGTAAAAGCATTTGTGGAAATGAACTGGCCAAACATCAGTCCAGAACTGCATGCCAAATTGTTAAATTGCCAAGCAACTTCATGCTGTGTGGAGTGAAGTTTCAGCATGCTACGCAAACTATTTGCAAAAGATTGTCATTTCTTCCCAGATAATGTTTGAAAATATTTTGCTTGATATGTAAATAAATTGCTTGAGTAAATCACTGTCATTTAAAATGCTTGTGCATAAATGCAACTTGTTACTGCAACTTTTGTTGAAAGGAAATGCATATATCTCACGATTTTATTGCAACAAAAACTTGTCCTAGTTACAAGCTTTTAGTAGTTTTTGGACAGGTGTGGGTTTGAGACCAAAAAAGTGTGGGGCAGGAACAGGTTGGGATGGTCTGAGTGGTGGGGCAGGAGCGGGCAAGACTCATCAAACTCCTACAGGTGCAGCGTGGGAGTACAAACATTGCAACTCGTGCAGGACTCTAGTGGCTATTTTTCTTTATGCATACATATTGAAGTGTAGTCAGGTTATGTGTATGTATAAAAAATATATTTCTAATTGCAAAACTAAATTAACTGTCGACATGTTCTACATAAAGTTTCTGTGTTGTTTGTGTAAATCAGGGGTGTGCAGCCTGCAGGCCAAAAGTGGCCCGGGAACTGAAATTTTGTGGCCCGTGGAAAGGTCCAGATTTTGAAGCAAGTGTTGTGTTTTTTAAAGGGTATTATTGCCAATATTTTGTGGGTGGCAAGTTGTCTAACCTGCTGAGCTTGACACATGTAGCTGTGGCCCTTGGACCAAAATATTTGTGTGCATTGGCCCAGCAGTGCTGCATGATTGCACACCTCTGGTGTACTGTAGATCGCAGGTATTTTAAAGTATATAGTTGTTTTGTTTTTTGTGCTTAGTTGAAATACGTGTTGTGTTGTTTTTGTTATGTGAGATTGATCTTGTCTATTGAGCTATTGAAAGTTGCTTGTGTCATCATTTATTCAAACTTGCGTCAGTATTTATTCAATAAGATCAGTTTTGAAAGTTGCTTGTGTTATTATTTATTCAATATTGCAAATGCTTTATATTAGGCTGTTTATTATGTACACCACATCAGCACATGACTTACTGTTATTTTTATTTTTAGGCTTGGTAGTCACTTGTTTGTTTGGCAGTGTGGTGTATTTCTGTATACATCAATTTCTTCCTGAACTTGCTTGATCTTGTCGTTGTACCCTTTTGCATAGTCGTGCGGGATTTGACTATTACACTTAAGTAGCTGCTGAGATCACCAATGGATTCCATGATTAACATCAGGATACATTTTTGTTTTTCGATTTACATAAGGTCTACAAATTCCAGTGATTACATTGAAATGCAATTGATCCTAATTTACAAATTTGGTCTGAAAAAGCCAAACGAAAAGATTTTTTCAGAAAGGGTGGCTTTGGCCCCCTGGATTAAGAAATTTGGTATTTTCTTATTAAATTTAGCAAAAAATAATCTGCTAGTTTCAAAATTATAAAATGAAACTTCACTACTGTTGGCCCCTTCTAGAGAAACCCTTGGGGCTAACCCTGTAAAATTCTACTGTTTCCCCAACCCTGCAAAAATCTTTCCAACGTTCATGTGAGTGAGTAGAGGTGTGTGGGTGTTGCAAACTGCCCAAGTCAGATATGCTTTGTGAACAGACAAGAGGATGATGGTCATATTTTAACAGGATTTTGAATATTGAACCATATGGTAGTGCTAGATCTAGTGATTTTTTCAGATCTAATGAATATTTTTGTTAATCTAGCGATTTTTGCAAAAAAAAACTGTGGTAGCACTGCTGATCATAGCAAAAAGGTGGCATATCATGGTTGACTGCACATTGATGATGTCATAATCATTGCCAAAAGTAACGTCTGCCCGCTCCGAAATTTTTCGCTTATTGCGGCCCTGGTGTCAAGTGTACTTCATCTCTCTTACAGTAGTGAACGCGCAATGAAACTTGACTACCCAATATTACTAAAATCTCCTCCTAACCTAACTGGCTGGATCCGCTCTTGCATCAGACATGAGCAATATCACAAGGGTACACGAATAACACGATAATAGCAAAATGTTCAGTCATAGCGCAGTACAGGGCAAGTTTTAGATGATAAAACACAGACAACACAGGGAGGTGCCCAACACTGAAAGAACGCACCAGCTGTAACTGCATTCACTCATCATCAAACAGTAATCCGGCAGTGGGAAGGAAAATGAACAAATTTAACGTCAGGTTTTGAAGCAAATGGCTAAAATCGTCGGATGAGGATGCTCAATGAAGGATGGAAATTGTCTTGATCAAGGTTTCAAGTTTAAACAAAAATCATGAGGCGCCACGAAGCACACAAGTTTCGATTGCTCCGCATGGCAATCCTGGAGAAAAACAGACACCAAGACAATGCACCAGCGACTACTGCAATCGGTCACCATCATGCAAGAGTGTTAAATAATGGAGGAAAAATGAAGATTTGCCAAAAGTATCAGACGTTTAAAGTGATCAGATAAAAAGTTGATGATCCACGAATGAAGCCACACAGATAGTTTCTAAACTAGGCATCAGTGGTTCTGACATAATGGTTAACTTGGTGTGGGCGAACACTTACATTTCTGGGTATGTAATGCATAATTCGGTAGGCATTATTGTAGGCCAACGGTGGGCAACCTGTTTGCTATCACGTGCCGCATAAATTGTGGAGTATCGTTGGCTGGCCGCAAATAATATTGATTTCATCCTGAAAGCGTCTCACGGTACTTGCGCTCATGTGAACTCCAGCATGCATCGAATCTTTCTCCAAATCGTCTTTTTTGCATGTTTTGCAATGTCTGTTTGGGTATAGTTTCAATGTTCCGAAAGCGTAACAATGCGACTCCGCTTCCTGGTACCACTTCAACCAGGGGTGGGTATTAGAATTAAGATGCCCGAGACAAAACTCAAAAAGCTCCCCCAAATATAGCACAATTTGTGGTCAGCATTTTGAACAAAACAATGCAAAATTTAAGTGCGGAACTCTCAAAAGAGGGCCCCGCGACAACTCTGGAAAAGGGGAACTGGGGCGACAGCCGAGTTTGCATTCCCTGACATCCAGCCTTGCTCTCAACTACTGTACATTCAACAGAAAAAACTGGATTCATTCTATAATATTATTGAGCTGACTAGAGTCCTGTGTGACGTCTTAACACGTGTTTTTCGAATGTTCCATCACGTCACTCAGTACTTCATGCATTTGGCTAACAATGAAATTACAGCAATTGAGATGTCTCCAAATGCACACCAAAACAAATGGCGATACATTGTATGTCGACTTAAACAACAACTTAGTCAATTAATATGCACAATATGTATACACAAGGTTATAACAAAAACTTTGCATAATTGCCTATTTTAATTTTGAACTTTGAGGTTCATGGGCACGCCCCTACCGTGGGGCCTGCGACTAGCTAACCATGTACGAAATTGAAAACTAAACAAAACCTGTTATGACGACGCAACCGTTCCTGGGTAGTTCACTTTTTACTACACAGCTATTTAAGATGGAACAAATCCGCACATTGTTCTGTTCATTTACGTTGTGTATTCTTCGTTCTTGGTTGTTCAATGAAACCAATAGTTCAAAAATGAACAAATTTGAAAACTATTCAAGACTTCAAGGACGCCCGAAAATACTCAAAGACGATAAGATGTTTCATGGATCAAGGACATTACGAGTTTTGATAGCAATTCAAGGAGAGTCCTTGGCGCTTAAGGACGTCTGGCAACCTTACTCTCAAACCATTTGTTTAGACCAGGGGTCTCAAACACGCGGACCACATGTTGGCCGCTTAAATTATATCCTAAACACCATGGCTCGGGGCCCAATGCAGCTGCATCGGCTAAAGGCCGGTCCTGCAGGTAATTGTTACCTGGACGAATAAGCGAACTGAAATTGCTTCTGAAAAGTTGGTGAGAAAAATTGCCGTATCCGTCAGAGGTACTAGCTCTCGTGGGAGTGCTCATAGTACCAGGGCAACAAGGGGATAACCATCTCTCCACCAACGAGATGTGAAGCATTGTGACTGGATGTTCCTTGTATTGGGCAGCAATTTCCAGGAGCAGGTTTGAGTTCATCGTGTCCTGCCTGAGGTTTGACAACCCAGATACGCGTGGTGAAAGACGAGAGCAGGGCAAGTTTGCCCCTGCGAGGGAGGTGTGGGACTCATTTATTGCCAACTGTGGTCGACTCAACGTTCCACGTGTAAACCTAACTGTTGATGAGCAACGGTTGGGATGTAGAGGTAAGTGCTCTTTCCGGATGTACATCCCAAACAAGCCAGCAAAATACGGCATCAAGCTGGTCCTCATCTGCGATAGCGAGACCAAGTACATGCTTGATAGCGAGGCCAAGTACATGCTTGGTGCCATACCCTACCTGGGCAAGCAGAGGCAGTGTCGCTGGATTGGGCAATCTCGCGCACTGCTATACCCTAGAATTAACCAGGCCTTACCACGGTACAAATAGAAATGTGACAACTGGTTCACATCTGTTCCTATCATTACAGACCTGTTATGATCTTTGTTGGCACTGTTCGAGCCAACAAGAAGGAAATTCCAGCCGAAATGACGGCGAGCTTGTGGTTCAAGTGCCTTTCTCTATACAAAGGAGATGACGATGATTTCCCACTTCTCAAATACCCTCAAGAACCAAAAAGAAAACTGCTACTCCTGTTGTCTCAGCCTATCCCAGCGGCGAGTAGCAAGCCAGAAATTATAGAATTCTATAATACCACCAACGGAGCGGTGGACACATTCGACCAAATGTGTGCAGTGACCTAAAGCTCTAGACCAGTGGTTCTTAACCTGGGATAAATTAATTGAATCATAAATTGCAGTCAATATAAATTTTTATAAATCTTTCTAAACTGTAAGAGTTTATTAATTTCGTATTTTCAATAAATGAGCACCATTAAGTGTTTTGGGGGTAAATCTGGTAACCTTGTCTAATGAAAGATAAGATATGTAAAAAAGGTTAAAAAACCACTGCTCTAGACAAACACGACGTTGACCCCTCAGTGTGATGTACGGAATATTGAATGCATAAATTCCGACATCACCAGCTGTGAGAATCAGGTCAAGAGATGCATGGATATAATCAACAGATGGTCTCACCTGATAGAGCTGGTAAAGGCCCTCACAAGTCCATGGGCGCAAGCACGGTTGTCATCACCTCTATCCCGCCAACTGCACACCTTGATCACCACTGTCTGTGAGCTGCCAACACTGCAGTGCAGGTTCGCCAGGGACAGCATTTGCAAACAGCAAGGCACCTGTGGTACGCTGCTGTGATTGCCCAAGCAGGTCTGACAGGAAGACCCGGTACCGCTCAGGCATGTAGCCAAAAATTTTGATGGGGGGTGGCAAACAAGAACCCAGTCTCAACATTTAAATATATAATGCCCCTTGTTTTTAAAGCATCATCCATAGAATGTACTTTTTTCTGGCACTGCTTTTTCTGCATAATTCTGTTCCAATTTAAGCCGGCAAATAAAAAGTCTGCTTTCATTGAATTAACAAGTTTTCAAAGTTTGTTTTTGTTAAATTTCCAAGTTTCTACATTGAATGAAAGCCACCGTTATCTCGTAAAACATTCCGGCGAAAGCGCTTGTGAAAATCTTGATGCTACAAGTGCAAGATCGGCAGTATGCTTTTTCAGCCAGTCTTGCAGGTGAACAAGGAGTCATCGTGGCCGTCATTGTGATTGCGCTTGTTATATTTACACACTTCTGATGTACACCAACACACGTTTAATCGAAGCCGAGCAGCAACATTGCTCTAGGAGACCGACTCCCGAAGTAGATCAAAGCTTGTACGCATGTAGACTAAGACATGGATCATGCCTAATTCTTGAGAGACTGGTTAACGTATGCAACTGATAATGTAAACGCTAGAGTCCCTCAACGCAATTGAAAAATGTTTGGATTTTTTGTCATCAAACGCTATGAAATGCGACTGCGGTAGCATTTTTGTACGCTACTTGCACTAAGCCTGCTTCAAATAAACGATTGAGTATTTATCTATCTAGCTGATCAGAGATAACAATAAAATTCGCAATTATTATGAAGACAATATTTTTAATTTGGGAAGTTATACATGCTGTCTAAACAAACCCGCGATGTTTGACCTACTCAGTCTACGCAGTGTGGAAGCGGTTGTGTTTTTGCGAAAACGAAGCCACAATCGATTATTACTATGACTCCGCAATAAGTTAAGAAATGGGCCTACTTGTTGCTGCAGCTTAACACAACGATTGGTAAGTTGATATCGCCCAGTGGTTCCCAATGTATGGATCAAAACCCAAAGAAGGGTCAAAAATAGGTCGCGCAGAGGCGATCAAAACCTGAGATGTAGATTTTCAACGTTGCCACTGCTGGTCTGTCTGTCGCGTAGTACTTAAGAAAAGAGTAGACTGCTGCCATTAAAAACGAACCTAGCAACTTGATGCCAAAAATCATCCACACAATCAATATTTTTTCATAACGTTATTTGAGGTTCGGGTCACGAGGTGTTCACCAAACTCAGATTTGGGGCGTGCTCAAAAAAGTTTGGAAAGTAAGCGCTTGAAATCTTCTTTTAAATCCATTTGTGTTTAAATAACAAAACCCAATCTACTGGGAAAAAATTCAACTTGGTTTCATTTTCGTCAAATGCGCTTTATCGAGAAAACAGATTGCAAGCTATCTGCAAGTAATGGCAGTGTCACTGGTCTCAACATTTACAAAATAAAAAGCAGCTTCCTACTTTCGTTAGATTTTGCTGCTGACTCTTCGCGTCGCAGCTGAATGCTGCTTTAAAATTTACTGTATTAAAAGGTGGCAATTAACATCAGGTGAATGTTGAAATATTTTCGGACTACGTACAGGTCGGATTCTGATTACTTGAATAAAAGTTTTTTTACTTGCCGGCAAGGTAACGGGAGCACATTGATGAAACCGTTAAGGTTCCACATACTTGTGATTGAACCATCACAGTAGGTCTACATGCCATCACAACTAAATATCTACTGTAGTATAAATGCTGTTGTTACTAAACAGTGTCCAGGGCAGGGGTCGGGAACCTATGGCTCGCGAGCCAGATGTGGCTATTTTGATGACGGCATCTGGCTCGCTTGATATTTTCTTAACACGATTGTTTTGAATGAAACTTTTTCTGTAATTTTCCATCCACCAGACTATAAAGCCATCAGCAACACCATGTAGCACCAGAAGTCGCATTAACAGTAAGAAGCATGTTATTATAGAGAAAATGCAGACATTTACCATTGTTTAAAATTGTTGAGTTTGCTTAAAAATGCACACGTTAGTTAATAAGTTAGTTGCATTAAGTGTTGAAAAATATTATATGGCTCTCACGGAAGCACAATCAAAAATATGTAGGTTTCATGACTCCCTCAGCCAAAAAGGTTCCCGACCCCTGGTCTATGGCCTAATTGCGTTACAAAAACGACTTTGAAACCTTCTTAGCCAAGGCTTGAGCTTCAAGGCATACAAACTGTATATCACCACCGTATTCACGCATTTAGTTGCAAATTTGCACGTAAACAAAAATCTACGGTGTTCATTTTAAGCTACAGCTGATGCTGCAGTCAAAGGCAAAATATAGTGTTTGTAGCATGCCAGAGTTATCAGAAACGAATTTTTGCGATGATCGTGAAATGAAGTTTACATCACCATTAGGTGGGCTACAGCAAGCTGGTGCGCCAGAAACAGCTGCGAAAAGCGTGACTCCTTGCTTTACTTTCGGCTGGTGATTACAAGCGCATATATACAAGTTTGTATTTGATTATCACCAACTTCCACACTGAGCTTAAACCTCAGATAAAGGTCAGCCATGGCATGAATTCTCCAGCATTTGCACTGTATACAATGTTTGATTAATCACGGGCAATCGGCAAACCATACTGCATTGACCAGGTTCGACTAAACGTTCAAGTAGAATAGTTTTTTTTAAGCAGTTTCGTTGATTTGCACTGACGCATTTCTTTGACTTACACATCAAAAGCTTGATTAACCTGAAAATTGTAAGTGCTACTTTCGGAATTGGGGTGTGGGAAATTGCCCTCCCCCCCGGCTACGCGCCTGGTACCGCTGAAACAAGTGTGCCAAACCGAAGTGCACTCGTCACCTGTACTATAGCTGTGGTGACTGCTTGTGAACATGTTATGTTGCTGGTGCAAAACGTCTTCGTGTGTGTAATTGTGTGCACAAATAAACGAATACCATCTTTGGCAAAATTTGGAGAAATAAATTAATAATAAAGTAGCCTACAGTTGCGTACGCAGAAAATTTTCATGGGGGGAGGTTTCATTCAGTGGCATTTGGAGTGCGCTGTTTGTGAGGTCACAATTGACATCATATTCATGCTTCCAAACCAACGTTTTGGCAAAGTTTGTTGACATATTATGCGGATTCGTCTACACGTACTCCCCTTAATTTGTGTGCCATTGAACTGAATATCGGAGGAAAATACACTCAACCATACGACACTGCAGTTCATAACTGCAAAATATCAGGCTGCGTGTTAAAACAAGGGAGTAAAACGCACTCATCACTAACAGCAATTTACAACTGCAAAATGAGGCTGCGCTAATGTCTTGTCGAATACGAGCAGTCGAGCATAGAAGGTGTGCAACTGGGGTGGCTGGCGCACACCCCCGGATTGCAAGATCGAATCTTGCTAAACTACACAAGAATTGAGAATGCGCATAAAGTGCGCAAGTGGGCGTTCGCTTTATTGTTATGTGTAGAAGTCCAGCAAATTTTTTGTTTTTCTTTTCCCTGCTGAGACATCAAATGCCTGGATGCTTCTATTCAACTGCTGTTTTTGAGCTCGGGCAACAGTTTTATCATGCTACAGAAATTGGTAATGAAGTCAATGCGGTCAGCACTTGAGCTGCTCAGCCATAGCAGACAAAACAAAGACGATTGTTTTGGATAAAGTGAACTTTCGCAGAACAATCTTAAACATCCGCAGTGGACGAGAGGTCTGCAAAAAGTGGTGAGAGGGTTCTGGATGCAGGCGATAACTCAGATTCGCACCAAAACCTAATTAGGTAGGCATTCCATACGCCCGTTTTAGCCGGGACAGTCCCGTCTTAAAAGGCACTGTCCCGATCAGTCAACCAAATGGTCCCGGTTAAGCATGCAGTTAGCCATCATGAATAACAGAAGCAGAATGTTAAAGCCCTTATCACCTGTCAAATTAATACTGACTTTTCCTGTGATTTTACGAGAAAATAAAATCGAACAGAGACTTCTTGAAGTACTGTCTACAGAAAAGAATGATTAGATTGGACAAATGTAAATTAAAAAATGCTTGAAGATTGTTTTGTTTCTTAGTAAAGTGCATTATGTTGGTTTTTCGTGGTGTCTCAACTATAGGAATCAAAAATAGCTTCATTCTCCAAGTAACATATGAACCACATTAATCTGTTAAGGCTCTTTTTTTCTGAAGCGTCCCGGTTTTCAATCACAAAAATATGGTATGCCTATTACTAGGTTTAAAATAACCTATTTTTTTGGCCAATTTCCAATGTTCCTAGAAATTTGCATGCAAATTCAGTCCGTGGTATTTGCATTAAGTCGACAAATTAACGAGCAAAAAGTATGCGAAAACAATCTATGCGCAGGTAGCCTAATACAATTTTCGTAAAATATTAAGCTCAAGGGGGGTATCAACACCCCTTGCGTATGCCCTTGAATAAGAAAATAGATAAAAATTAGGCAATTGTTTTGCATGTCACCCATACAGATTCCAGTGGCAATAAAGGGCTGTAATTCACATAGGGCATGCTTCCACGACTTCGTTACCAGCATGGAGCAGATTCTTCAAGTCCACTATATCTTTTTTATGAACGGAATATGCAAAAAATAAGGAAAATTTCATATATGAGTAACCTTATATATCAAATTTTCGTTTTTTTGCATTTTCCTTTTCCTCAATAACAGCATCGAATTAAAGTACAAAGTACAGTAAAACTCGGTTAATCCAGATCTTCGCCAGAACTACAGTAGATAAAACTGCTGGTACGAATGATTTCTTACGTTTTTCTTCATAAAAATCTTCAGTTATCCGGATTTTTTAAACCGGATCTTCGCCAATACCAGATAAAATTTGCTCTTTTCACATCTCGTAATCGGGATTTTTGTCTTTAGGAAAGATTCGGCAGCTGTCAGACGCAACGCAAGCGTGCTCACGATCACAGGCGTAGCCAGAGGGGCCATGCCCCCCAATTTTTAGAAAATATAGTCATTTTGTGCTTTGAGAGGCGGTTTTCCAAACAAAATAGTGTTATTCGCATGAAAACACACATTTTGGCCCCTCCCAAATTCTTGGGCTGGCTACGCCACTGCTCACGATCACCAACGAGCGATAGAATTATCATAACATCGGCCACAACTGCGTGCAACATTTGACTAATCGTAGAGACGATTATTGCGTCACACACGAGCATGGCTTCTCATGTTGAACATAATGTTCAAGGCACGCCGCCGCACCACGGTTTCAGTCTATTGATCAATGTTGAGTGTGTGTGTGTGTGTAGAACATTATCCCTGAGTGTATTGTACTCGGTGAGATGTCAGGATGGCATTACCTTCCAAATAGAGTGAATGCATATGAACCAGTCCCAGAAATCTCTGCGTCAGTCCAAAATCCCAGATTTCTTCGCAGCCAAGTAGTGTGAAATTATGAACTTAAGATTGCTCATAACTAACTGGATATGGCGTTACTAGTCTGATGTGCCATTGTAAATGCATCAATAAATTCGTTTTCCTTCTGCGAGAGTCTGCTGTCGTAAATGTGTTCAATTGAAGTAATTTTTACCGGCATCACAGTGCTTAGAAGACGTCAGGCTAGAAACAAGCATCTGCTGCAGTTGACTGCATCGCCTTGAATCACTTCGGCAAGAACGAGCGAAAGATGGCAATTCGGGGCATGAACTAACAGGAAAGCAACCAGCAGCAATAGAGCTCCCTCCACGAGTTCACTCTACTGATACAAGATTGCACTATAATTATTATATAGGGATAAGTGAATTACGATAATTCGCTTAAGGTGACTATCACAGTGACTTGTTACTTATGGGCACCATCTAGCGGTGACCATTTATTTACATGTGGTAATGGTAATGGTTTATTGTTTCATATGACTCAGCCAACAAGCAAAAGCACCATAAAAGCTATCGCATGAAGTAAACAAACCATTAGCGAACATTAGAGCAAATGAAAACACAATGCACAATAGCTGATCAGTGCAAACAAAGAGGGGCGCTGTGTCATATAGGATTGGCGAAAGGCCGTGGCGGTCATCTACTCAACCAACCCCGTTTATCACTTATTGACAAGTGTTGATAAACAACAGTTGGAGATCAAATAAGCATAATGTAAAGAAAAACAAATAACGAATGAACGCAGAACATGGTGAAGAAAACGTACAGGTGAAAACGCATGCCTATGTACACAGATGAGTGGATCGAATTTAAGTGAAGGAATTTGGTGTGGTTAGAATATTTTTAGCAGTACAAAGAAAGAATAAAAAAGTTACCAAAACTAATTAATGAGGCACAAAAGAAAAACAAAGCAAAACAAGAAACCAAAAAGTGTACTTTCATACCGAAAAGCATAGGATGTGCACACAGAAAATACGAAAAAGGTAATATACACAAAAAATAAGCAGAGTTACAGAATACTAGAATATACAGTATTTTGTTCTAGACAAGTGAAATGTTGCTAACGTTCATAATTGGGAATTTTTTTTCATGTGGTAGGTGTTTCTTAAGTTTCCATTTAAAGGTAAAGGTGGTTGAAAATTTAATATCGTCTGGTATTGAAGACCATACTTTTGGGCTAATAAATTTAAGAGAAAATTTTCCTGAGGAAGAAATAACTCTGGGTAAAAACAGGTTTTTAGAGGTTGCTAGTCTTGTGGAGTGAAAATGAATTGAGCTGAGTGGAATAAAATATTCATCAAAATGATTTGGAAGCAGTTTGTTATGATAAGAACGCATGTATTGGCCTACTGAAAAGCTATATAGTTTGGGAAGGCATAAGATGTTTAAGTACTGGAAATGTTCTTCTAGTGATCCAGTGTTTGTTGGATTTATTATTTTTATAGCTTTATTTTGGAGCTTAATGAGAGGCTGAATGGTTGCATTTGAAGCACGTCCCCAATTGAGGATTGAGTACTTAAGGTAGGGATGGATTAGTGAGTTATAGACAACTTTCAGTACAGGTAGTGTCGTATAATGTTTAAGTTTAGATAGAATTCCACAAACTCTTGATAGTTGAGTTTTTACCTTTTGTACATGAGGTTTCCAGCTTAACTTACCATATTACTCGTGTATAAGTCGCACCGGTGGATAGGTCGCACCCCTAGTTTGCGATTGTCAAAGAAGGTATTTGTGGCTGATCTGTATATAGATCACAGTGAAGCAGAACAGCTAAAACACAGATAGGTTAATGGCTCTTCTTTCAGCGTGATAAATAATGGGAGTGAAGTAGAACCCCTAAAAGGCAAATAGCTTATTGGCCCTTTTTTCGGCGTGATAAATGAGGGAAGTGATGAGAAGAACAGTGATGAATATATTTGGTGTTAGCATGAAACACGTTAAAGCATGCAACCGGTACCAGTGATAATAACATTCTAATTTCGAATTAATCGGATCAGCGAAACAGAATCGAATCTTATTGTGAACCGGATTTGATTTGGACTGATCCTATGGACATCCGTCAACAAGAGGACTGTTGTTTGCATTTATGTCCAGTGTATAGGTCGCACCTAATTTTTTGGCTCAATTTTTTGGTAAAAAAAGTGCGACCTATAAGCGAGTATATACGGTATTGTCAAGAAGGACACCTAGGTATTTTAGATTATCTTCAGGGGAAATGCTGTGGTTATTTATGATAACTTTAAATGAAGCAGAATTGTGTTTTCGAGAATTTAATAGTAGAAAATTAGTCTTATTATAGTTAAGAGAAAGCTTGTTGGCTCTCAGCCAGTGGTCAATTTTACGTAGTTCAAGGTTAACAGTTGTCTGAAGAACATTAAAAGAGGAATTTGACATGGAGATTAATATCATCAGCAAATAAAGTAGTATGAAAAGAGGAAGCTTTTATGATATCATTAATGTAAATAAGGAAAAGCAAAGGCGAAATAACACTACCCTGAGAGGTAGTGTTATTAACAAAAATTAATAAAATTTAATTATTTTTTTGTGATTCATTTTTTATGTTTCATTAAACAGAAAGTTAGATAGGATCTCGGCTTAACCTGCATGAGTTTCTTGTCAATAATTGCATCCGAAACAATACACAATAGAATGTCAGTGTTTGAAAAGGGGTTTGTATTGAATACTGTGAAAGTGTCAAATGAAATTTCAAAAATCAAGACAAGTGTTGGTTATTTAGTGAGGTGCACGATGAGGTAAGACTTTAACCACATCAATACGCTTGACCAGAGTTTTTTAAGGCGTTTTAGGGACCCGATTCGGGTCCCTAGAATCAGAGAAAATTATCATCGGGTCCCTACTGTAGGGACCCTACAGATTTATACCGGGTACCTAACATTTTCCTTAAAAAAAACCCTCCGCTTGACTGATGCTATGCTATCTTTTTCTGGAAATTAGAATTCTTCCATATTTTCAGATCTCATGATGAATCAAACGTCAAAGTCTCCATTTTCATCTGGTCCGGATAGGATCTGAACAACAAAATTTAGTGCCTGTTTTCCTAAAATAAACTTTTATTACAACGTGCGAACAGGTGTTTGAATTGTCCTGTTCGGTTAATTGAAGCCATTTTTCTTCGACACAGTTTTCCCCTCTAGGAGTGATTTCTTCATCATTTTCAGTCTCTGAATCAAATAGCATTATATTCTCCTCACTTTTAGGTTTAGAGGATGAGTATTTTCGACAACGTGAAGACAGAGTTTTTTTGGAGGCAACCACAATATCATTTCTTCTAGGGTATCGGTTGGTATGGTGGACTTGGACTTTCGTGCTATTGCTGCGTTTGATAGTAGACGACACATTTGGGTTCAGAGAAATTTAAAATTAGGAGCGTTTCTGCTTCTGACATTCCATCAATGTCAGGTGCCTGCGTGAATCTGCTTGCATCCAGCAGAATCCTGTTTTCATGGCTGTTGTAGAATGTCTGTCACGAGTGAACGGAAGAACATATCATCTGTGATTACATCTGGGTTAAAAGCAGTGTTGCCACTCTGTTATGAGGAAAAACATAGGCGGATCCAGGGGGGAGGGGCTCAGGGGGCTAAAACCCCCCTTAATTTTTTCCGATACGTTTTTTGATCGGTGGTTCCCGACACAGAAACGCCCATTGGGGCGCTTGTTTGTATAGCCTTTAAATAAACCATTTCTTGCATAGAGATAGGGACGAAAATATTAAATGCAAAGCTTATTTTGCTGAATTTGGACAGTCTGAATGTGCTTATTTCACTAGAACTGAAACTTCTCATCAACAAGTTTTTTAAAACTTAAATAATATGGTCCCAATGTTATAGAAAAAGCAATATGGTCCCAGTGTTATATAAATACGTGTTTACATGAAGCATTTACAATACATATACGTTATATAAACCGCACGTAGACAGGCGTAGCCGTGGGGCCATGGCCCCTCCAAATTTTCAGAATATCTAGTCATTTTGTGCTTTAATAGTAAGTATCTCAAAAAATATACTGTTGCTCGCGTAAAATTAAACATTTTGACCCACCCAATTTTTGGGCTGGCCATGCCACTGCGTATGTAAGTATTTAAACGCTTGTTTCATTTGGGTAAGATTGGGTTTCTTGTGGACAAAAGATGAATAAGCAGCAGTCTCAGAATCGTCGCTAGAAGTTTTCAATAGGGGGACACAGCGTTTGTGCAGAGGGCTTTACATTCTAAAAATTGACAAAAACTCCACTGATTTATAGGGTTTCATGTTTTAATTTGGGGGTTGGAGCTTTGTCTGTGGGGGCTAAGCTCACTAGAGCCCTCGTAGCGACGGGACTGAGAAAACTATGGACAAAAGTCTAATAAGCAGCAGATCATACTATTTTTTCCCACACCTCTTTTTTTAGCAATACACCCCTGCCTGCCAGCAACAATTTTTAGACAAAAGTTCAGCTCAGCCCGAAATTAGATGCTTTTTCATCGACCATCATTCTGTTGTCTCCAATAATTTTTTTCAACCTACCGTACAGCATTTTTAAAATTGCGTTACCGCGATATAGTCGCATTTTGTACAAAAAATTGAATGTATGAGAATTCGGTCATTGACTCACTGCAAGCTTCACGTTTCCAAATATTGTCTGATCATTTTCAATGCCCTTGGGATGCTATAAACACATTCCAGGACAAAGTGCCAGCATAATTACTGCTTTCGTGCTTTTTGGTATGTTCATCTCTACGCGTACCCCAAGCGTTTTTTGGGGGGGAGTGAAAGTTGTGCCTATTTTGGAAATAATATACCTTTTTTTCGACCTTCAAGTTGTTTTTCTGGTCAGATGACTTCGATAATCAACAGCATTTTGTTTTAAATAGCTTGTGGTTGATAGTTTGCCACTGATGGGCAGGTATTTTTGCAAACAAATTTCGTCATTTTGACTAGACAATCGTGATGTGCAGGAGCGTAACGAGGTTAGATGGCGCCTGGGGAAAGAAACAAGTTTGGCGCCCCCATGTTCGAACCTGAGG
>Ga0210059_1001241_pt1 | contig 37740 bp, 18 predicted proteins | sample Ectturendosymbi2_FD_188042 | JGI IMG/M metagenome (GOLD analysis project Ga0210059, IMG submission 188042) | Ecteinascidia turbinata endosymbiont from Florida, USA - Sample 2 (SPAdes) (version 2) | ecosystem: Host-associated > Tunicates > Ascidians > Unclassified | place: Key West, Florida... | reverse complement strand
TTTTTAAGTTGAGTTGGTACTTCTTCATTTTATTTTTTAGGTATGCATGGGGCACATCTGACAGAAAAAATGGGGCACACTCGACACATTGCCACTAGGTCAGTCTAAACAAGGTAAAGCTTGAGGGGTTATATTGGAATGCAGTACAGAATAATTCTAATCTATGACCATTTTTAGGTTTGTTATGTCCTTAAAGGCACATAATATTTGTATGGTAAAGCATGAATTTCAGCATACTACATTGGTTTCATTGAATATTTGGTAATCATCAAATTTGTTTTGCTATGCAGTGATAGTGGGTAATTAGAATGTGAAAAAAGTGGAGAGGCAGTAAGCAAGTGCCTACTTTACATGGGATATCACATAAACATTATGCAATGCATGTAACCCAACTTTTTTTGACCTGTCAGGTGTACCCCATGCTCATGTCGAGTGTGCCCCATGCATGGAGCACATTCGACAGAAAAAGTACCCTTTTTGAATTGATTGTAAAATTTTTTCTGCAGGGCATTGTTTTCATGTTTTGGCATGATATTGTTTTTATAGAGTTGCTTTATTGTGTGACAAATTTTGAGCTTGTTTTGAAATAAAGTAGCAGTGGTCGAAAATGCAAAAAAGTGTCGACTGTACCCCACCGTCCCCTAGCTGAAGAAAAATCACAATCACTTCACTCACAGAAGTTACCGCAGCGAGAAGAACAAATGTACTTCAAGAAAGAAAAAAATCGTTCCTTCGAATGGTATCAACTTGTGTATGCAGGCCAGAAATCGGGCCGGGACATTTTGATAAACTTAAGCCCGAACCCGGACCGAAACCGCCCCGGCCCGACTTACAACTCTGTTTTGCAGTGTTTTGAAACCGTTCGAGTTGTTCTTCAAGCAATATTTTAAATTAAAATTGAAAAATTCAAAGAAAAATTTTCTAAAGGTGTTTCAAAGCTATCCAGTTTGTATTATTGCATATCTTTTGCTTAATTTTCTGCCAGATTCAATTTTTATGGCAAAAGAAGTACGTTTTCGGCAAATATTTTTGCCGCGTAACTCCCACAGATATTCTGTATAAACATATTATTGTCCGCAAGGAATTATTTTAAAAAATAAGGTAAATTCCGAACTTCGATTGATTTTCAGAGAACTTGTGAAATTCTACCCATTTAGAGGAAAATTCCTGTGAGCAGCACATTTATAAATAGTGCTGGTAAGCGTCTGCTAATTTTTAACTTTTTCCTTTTCTGGCAAATACCAAAATTATACGAATTTTTGCGTTCTTCAATTAATCGAATTTGAAAAAAGGCAAATTTTTATGTTTTCTTTTTAAGTACATATTGTATAAATGGAGCGTAGAACTTTAAGAATGAGAATAATTTATGAGGATATGGTTTGCCATCAAGAAACTGTGAACGTTGTATCTCAAATACAATACGTTGCATCAAATATATTAAATTTCTTGTAAAAGTATAATAAAACAGTTTTTTTAAAGAAAATATTAGGTACCGGATATGGACCTGTAAGCACCCGATTTCTCTGATTTTAAGGGCCCGATTTTTTCTGATTCTCGGGACCCAATTTTTAATTCTAGGGACCTGAATTAGGTCCCTAAAACACGTTAAAAACCTGAATGAAATACCACGTTTTGAACGTTCCCAGCTTGTCATAACAAACTTCGATATTATACATTTTCAGTTATAATTTTTTTTGGATCCTCCCACAGTTACTTCACACTTTGTTTATTGCAAAGGTGTATTTAAGGCATTCATAGCGTAAAGTAGTAGAAAACATTTTTGAATCTATGCATTTGGATTAGAACAACGAAAATATCTAGTTAAATTCCACGCATTTGTGTGGATCCCAATAAAACAAAATTGAAAAAACACAGGTTCTATATTAAATGCCATCTGGATTTTACAGACTTTGAAAGTAATCTAACACGAAAGAAACAGTTACCGTTGTAGCAAGGTAAGAGTTAAGTCACTTAAATTTGTGGTTTCTACATCTTTGCGTGTAATATGTCTATTTCTAGGAGACGATTGTGCTGAAAATTATTTTCTTTTATACCGAATTGCATGTTGCAACGAAATACGGTCAGCACTTGTACATATTTATTGGGACTAAGATCCTAATTGTTAAAGCTACCGTCCAGTAAAGTCCAAACGCGTCATCGCACACAACGAAATGCCACAAAAAATAGTGATTTCATTACAGGCAGCAAAATGTCAGTTTAAGTTAGAAACTTGTTAATTTTTCCTTTAAACATTTCCCATTTTAAACATAACAGTAGCGTTTTGTTGCTCAGTCAACTTTTAGCAGTTACCTAATTTGCGTGAGAACATTCTTATTCTGGTTAATTTCTGTAACATTTTAAACAACCAGAAAGAGTGGAACTCATGCTGAGCATGAGAAGCAAAAATGCTTTAAATTTCAACCACTCTATTATCTCTAGTCATCAGTAGGAAAAAATCCAATTGGTTCCTAACATGCACTAGCACTTTTAAAACTTTGATTAGTTGTGCTTCGTTCTCTAGCAATATAATCATTGGTATTTGCTGCAATGGGTTTGATCTCCAAGTACCGGAAGTTTCGAAAAGAAAAGACCAATAAAAAGTCTTAAAGTCACTGCTAAAACTATATTTAGGTCATTTCCTTGTCTGCATAGATAAGAGAACTTTTAAAACCGTCTGTAGAAATATTTCTTAGACCAGCTATATCCAACAGAAATTGCTTACTGATCCAAAAATTATGTCACTGTCTTAACCAGGGCTGAACATCAAATGATCTTTTCGAATGAGGGTCGCAAATTCAATGACTTACTTTGATCTTAGCAAACTAAATTTAGTTCACGCTAATGTGCTGGAAGCATTCGAATCCTAGCTGCAATGGGAACGACTGTTTGGCACTTTAAACCATTACGTAACTGCGATTTCACAGGCATGTTTACTGTCAATGGAACAACAAGGGTAGAAATCAGAAAACTAGTAAACAGTGTTATATCAAGGTGTCGGTGGACTGGACATATGGAAAGCTCTCAGCAAGCAGTGCAGATGTGATAAAGTGGCACTGAGGACCACCTGCATCAACATTATTAAAATGAATATAATCAAAGTACGGGCAGATTGCCAGTATAGACTACTTATACTAGAGCGAAACCTAAATAGGGCCGCACAAAATCGTCGACTTGGGCCGCATGTGGCCCGCGGGTTGGAACTAGCTGCCTTAGACCTTTTGAATTTTACTTTATTATGTAAGCTGATTTGTTGAAGATATTTACAGTATTAAGTTAACACAACCCAATAACAATTATTATTGCCTGAACGTTGTCAACTTCAAAAGGTGATATTTTAAAATTGATTTCATTCAATATCATTACCGAGTGTGCCGCAAGTAAGTTATTCAAAGTAGGAATATATAAGTTTGCGCTGGAATTCTAAGATCTCTATTTTGAGTCCATGACAGAAAACAATACAGGATCAAACTGATCAATCGTACCAAAGCTTCTCAAGCGAATGTTAAACTTTTTCAATAACATCAAAAATAACTCACAGTCAGATACAGTAGATGTTGTTTGCAGATTTATGAAGTATCAGTTACCACACTTTATCTTTGGATTTTTCCTGTAGATGAAATTCAAATGATATAATCAATTACGTACCGCAGACATTTGGCTTAAGTAAAACATTTATTTGTTTTATTTGTATTTCCTTGTTTGTTATTGATTTTTGCTCGAACGTTGGTTGTGGCACACTTTTTATACTCTAATACGAAAGGGGTGCATAGTTATCAGGAATTTAAAATATCACGTACACAGTCATCTACAAAAACACAATGAAGAGTTACTGCTAATATGAAATATATGAATAATCCCAGGATTTTGTTTGCTATTACGTAGCTGGACAGAAAACGGCAAGGTGATTTGATATTACAGTGGATTGAATTTCTTGCAGTGAAAAAACTTTGCTTTCTTGTTTTTCAAGTGAGGATCATCGTCATACTGACCGTAAAATTACGCCCATCACCACTTCTGTCACAATTTAAGGATTTGAAAACTGGAATAATATTGCAATTTAAAAGTTTCAATTTTTTGAAAAACAATTACAAGCAGATTTCTGCCTATAAGATTTACGTTAGCAAATAAAGTATACTTAAGAACAAGCAGTCAGCCAATAAGGCATACAAGAGAGTCCCGCACTTGCTAAAAAACCTTTTCATTTGTGTAAAATAGAAAGCTGTTGCATCAGAAAGTCATTCAACACGAGAACAAGCAACTTAACATTTATTGAGAGGACGAAAGTCAAATTTTGTTGTTGTTCAAGATAGAAAAGTAAATATTCAGCCAACCTTACTCCACTGCAGTTGCGCAACGCGTATTTGTTGCAATAGATTTAATTATTAAAGTGATGCATATCTTATCAGCAGGTATTTTGCAGCAGTGTTTTTCACACTAAGGCAGGGGCAGTGCCGTAGCAGTCCAACTCTGCCCCCCAAAATGCTTACCTGGGCCCAAAAAAGGCTTTGATGTTATGCTATATCTCGAGGCCGAATGGCCTTCAAAACAAAATAGGCCTATCCTAATTGCAGATAAAATTTTGGCAGAACCAGGCCCGTAGCCACATTGTAAGGTTTAGGGGGCAAAATACATTTTTAGGGGGAAATACTTTTGTTTTTATCATATATTTAAAACACATTTTCCTGAGCATAACAAAATTTGGGAGGGGACAAAAGAGATTTGGGGGTAATTGCTCCCAAATACCCCCATGTCTGCGGGTCTGGGCAGAACCGTCGCCAGAAAGTCTTCCATTAGGGGCCTTCATGTTTGTGCAAGGGGCTAGATATTCTGAAAATTTATATTTAATCCACAACATGAACAGCATTTGCAGATTGTGCAAATTACTTATAAATATTTTTCGCAAATACCCATAATAGACTCGAAGTTTCCAACTAAAATTTTTTGAACGAGCTTAACAAAAGGAATTGGGTCGTAATCATTGTCATTTAATTGACGGCGATTATTTGGAGCTGTCGTAATGAAATGCAAATGTAAAAAAAATTTGCAAGAAATCAGAATCAATCCTATCGTTCAGTTATGAAAAGCTTATTACAGAAGGAGCAAATGTGAGGCCGGTCAAAGCATGTGCGCCGCTATAAACGTAACGTTTTCTTTCATTAGCGCAAATTGATAAACTTTACCAAGAGCTTAAGTGAAATATGCTTAAAAAGATTGTGCATTGTTTTTTTACAGGCCGAAATACGCATGCATAAACCTTGCTGATGTCTGGACTTGTTAATCTCCTGGTGCATGGCACATGTTTAGATTAATAACATTTTGTATCTCAAATCGCCTATAAATGTTAGCAAATATATACTGTACTAAGGCCCACGTGGACGCAACAGTTAACATCCTTAATCCACTAACTGCACTGCTCTGCTTTGGGACAACTTAGCAGTAGTTGTTAACTAGACTCTTCTAACCAGGGTTGCGGAGTCGGATGTAAAATTTCCGACTCACGACTTCAACTCCAACCTTTCCAAAATTTCCCACTCCAACTCGGGCTTTCCAAAATTTTCGACTCCGACTCTCGACTCCGACCTTTCCAAAATTTCCGACTCCGACATAAAGGGAATGAAATTTGGCTGTTCAGATCAATGGAATCGTGGTGTACAGCAAGAAATCTCTGTTTCAACAAAAGTTAAAAAAAATTGTACCATTTCAACAGAAGTTCCCAATTTAGGAGTGTGATATAAAAAATGATCCAATTGGACATCCGGAGTCGAAATCGGACAGAAAAATCCGACTTCGACTTCCAGGGTTGTCAGGAATCCGACTCCCACTTTGACTCGACCCCAAAACCTCCGACTCCTTACGACTCCGACTTCGACTCCGACTCCGCAACCCTGCTTCTGGCTACACAATTAATCTGGCTACACAATTAACTCCATCTGGCTGTTTGAACAGCAGACTGCGCAAATGTGTAACTTTGGTCGTAAGCACCAAAGGTATCTTGCTGTTATGCAGTAGTTTGCAAAATAAGACAAGACTACGGCACCTGGTCTAGACCAGAGTTGTAAGTCGGGCCGGGCTTTTCGGGTCGGGCCGGGTTCGGGCTTAAGTTTGTCAATATATTTCGGGCCTGCATTCAAACCTTTTTCAAAACATTCAGAGTAAAGATTTTTTTCTTTCGTGGCATCTATTTGTTGTGCTCACTGCGGTGACTGAAGCGGTTGCGATTTTTCTTCAGCTAATTCTATTAGTAAGCACAGTTCCGCTCTCTGGTTCTCTGCTCAGATTAATCTCACCCCCTCTTTTTGAGAAGGCAACAGCGGTGAGGAAATTAGCACGCGATGGCCTTGCTTCTAAAAGATCTATCACATACGCGATTCTTGGCTTGTTTTAAGAAACGGTGGCCTACAAACTTGCTTTTCATGCCTACAGCGCAGTACTATATTGTTTCTCTTATGGCTATAGCGCCATCGTGAATAGTTTCGGCGATAGCTTCTATTTTTCTTAGTGACATTATATTCCACAGTATTATCGTTGACCAACAAGCTAAGTTTGTGCTTGTTTAAGCTAATGTTTTGGTTAAAGTGGTTGCTATTTTGGGTATGATAAAACCGTGTACCTGCTGGAGCTGTACCGGTACACTACGTTTTTTGATACACCACAGTTGCGCATATCTTAACTTACTCGGTAAATTTGGCTTTTGGGCCTAAAACGCGCTTCAAAAATAAATTTCGGGCTCGGGCCGGGTTCGGGCTTGTGATTTCGGGCTCGGTCTCGGTTTGGGCTTCAAAATGAAGCCCGTTTTCAACTCTGGTTTAAACATAGTACATTTTTTACAACAATCACTACGCAAAACAAGTTGATCAAGTGGCAGTCTGACTTCTGGACGTATACAACTGATCATGTAGGCAGGTCTGGATAAATGAACGCGAGCCCAAACAGAGCAAAGTCGTGACCGCGAGGCCCCCGAAACGTTTAGTTCAACTGCGCAATTCGCTCAGGTTCTATCCTTTGCCTGAAGAGGCAGGTTGCGAAACTTGCTAGCGGATTGTTGGATTGTTGTACTCTTGGTCTTTATTGCGTAACAATATCAAGACAATAAATCTTCAAATTTTCACTTCAAGTTACAGCAGTAGGCGTTTTGCCGCATGTGACCAGGGCTCACACTGAGGGTTTTTTCTACCCAGATCTGTTTTTTAGTCGACCTGGTATCTAGGTTTAATTACGAAAAATGGCGTTAAATCCGTGTTTTTTGAAGTGATAAGTTCATCAGCAACTTCAATGTGTTCAATAAAATAAAGATAACTTTACATTACAGTGCTTGCATGCGCACTGAGGTGAGAAAGTACGCATGTCGGATGAAGCAGAACGTGTTCAATCGATTTCATATTCTCATATAAGATCATTGTCAGAGTTATGTACAGTGGTGTGTTTAAGGGAAGGCAAGCGAGGCACGTGCCTCGGAACCCCCAGCAAGGTATTTCGCGCGCAAATATTCCTCATTTTTGATGAAAAAATTATTATCCGCTCATATAATATTTTCCGAACCGCATCATAATTCAGTACTCTGCTTTCAAAGGGGCCGCAAAGAGCAATTGCATTGTGTAAGTACGCTCCTTTCACAGGGACCAAAATAGCAACTGCAATGTGTCAGTCCTACGCTTTCAAAGAGGCCCACAATAGCAAATGTATTGTGGAAGTAGGCCCACTACGCTTTCAAAGGGGCCCCCAATAACAACAGTGATGTGTAAAGTACCTTGCGTTCAAAGGGGGCCCCAACAGCAGCTATAATGTGTAAATACCTTGCTTTTATAAGGGCTCAAAGTAACTGTAATGCAAAAGCACTTTTCTTTCAAAGGGCGCCCCAACTTTACTGATTTCTAGTGCATCATATTTCAGTTTGGGGATTCGAAGCTTTCTTTGGGGTTTAAGTGGTGACGCGATTGAATTTTGGGCCCCTGTGACAGCGTGGGCCCCCCAAATTGGGGGTAAGGAGTGCGACTGATACGGCTCTGGGCAGGGGTGACCAAATTGCGGCTCGCGAGTCGCAAGCGGCTCTTCGAACCTTTGCATGCGGCTCTTCGAACCTTTGCATGCGGCTCTTCGAACCTTTGCATGTGGCTCTTTGAGCTTTCCAAATATCTATATATTTGTTTTTTATTTCTATTGCAAAGTGTAGAAATATTATAAAACGGTACTGAGGTAGCTAGGGTGCCGTAGGCTGCAGTATTACTTTTGCAAGTCGTTGCAAAAGGAATTATGATGTCACAGAAGCGTAGATTGCAAATAAATTCAAGTTTTCACATTTTCAGGTTGCGGCTCTTTGTCACTTGGGTTTTGCGATGCGGCTTGTACAAAGAGCAGGTTTGGCCACCCCTGCACTAAAGCATAAATATTGCCAAGCAGAACTTTGATAATATTCAGCCATCTTAAAACGTGCTAAGTGTTGTAGTGATGTGGCAATGCATCAATTTAAAGTTACCATTTTTTCTAATATGCAGCATGAAGCGGATTGAATGCTCTATTTCAACAACACGTTGCACGTTAGCCAGTGTCGTTGTTGCCATACATTAACTCCTTTTTGTAATATTTATAAAAGAACTTTAATCCAAAAAAGTAATACTTAAAGAACCGTAGAGCAACGCATATTACGAAATTAGGTACTTGAAGAGATTGTGGGAAAATTGATTTTAAGTACAGAATCAGACAATCAACCCGCCCCGTATAGTTTGAAATGTTGTTTGCTGCTGCCTGGCGAAATGTGTTACTTGGCAGTTATGGAATAATAAAGTTATTATGAGTATGGCATCAGCACAGCACATAGTTCAAATTCGTCAATTAAGGCCTTGATCTTAATTTCCGAATTTTCTGGCCCTTTCATTTTGGTTGTTTCTTGAAGCAAATTTTACATGTACACAAAAATTTTATTGTGTGGATCTTGAACTCGGATAGTTTACCAGCTGTAGCTTACTTCAATTTGGTGTTATGCACATACTTAAGCAAATCCGTACATGGCACGAGTATCAAAGGATTCCTTACAAGAATTGCCTAAGACCAAAACCTGCGATTGCTTGTATTGGGATGTTTTTATCCAAGGTGATCAGGTCGTCACGGAGACCTTCAGTCAAGTACATCTCTGATCTAAGGCGCAGTTCCGATGAACATGATTTTTGATCGCCTAAAGCAGGCCTGGAGAACTCTGAAAGCTCGCAAGACCAAATTGATCAACATAAATTCGCCGCGGGCCGTAAAAGTCTATTTCGTTGTAGTGTGGAAGATATGCTGAAAGGACAATCAATTATCCGAAGTCGGGCTTTTGCAACACTATCTGCAACTGAGAAAGCTCTCGCGGGCCGCATGCTTTGGTAACGTCAAACAATCAGTATTCCATAGTTATTACAATATCCCATGTTTTTGTCCACGCAACCAGTGCTGGGCTGTAGCTCTTACATACCCACGCGACCCACAACAAAAAGTGTTGCGCGGCCAAGTAAAATGTACTAAACTGCCTACAGTTGGGCCGAAACCCATAGTTTGCCCACCACTAGGTTAGACAAATTAACTCAGATATATCCAAGGCTTGGAATACAATTCTGTTACCATTAGACTTATGTTTACAATGCCATCAGGGGTGTAACGAACGGGGGCAGTTGGGGCACAATGCCCCGGGCGCCTAATCACTAGGAAGCGCCGAAACACTGGGTGGGCGCCGAAAATCCCAGCAATGTCGCAAGTACATTTTTCAATACAGCAAATATACTTCCGAAAGACCTAAGTTTCAAACATGTGGGTTCAAACTTGTTTTTTGCCCCGGGCGCCATCCAACCCCGGTACGTCCCTGGATGCGATTCACCTTCCTTGATCTATTTCTTTCATTCTACTATGAAGTTTAAAGCACACAAAGTTTGCAAACAGCTATAATAAAACTTGTCCTAAAAACACTGGTTCATTCTTGAAAACGAGCTTTAACTCTTACAACGTAAATATACTTTTCGCAATTCTGTAAAATTTTGATATGCTGTTCAATGAAGAAAGATAAAAACCATCTTAGACAAAAATCAAATAGAAAAAAGTGTTTAGGCATTCGATTTAGCCTTTAAACTAACTTTGCGTGAAAACGTTTCTATCATTTAAAGGTTCACTCCGAGACCTGATGTGGTATTTGGTTGCATCATCTGTGGTGACGTATTCCACCATCCTGGAGATTTTGGCATTCACATGGCAAATCACGCATATGTAAACACAACGCAAAGCGTTGCAAGGTATCTAATCTTGAAGTAAATAAAACTGTCTACTGCCATTTTTAGATAGTCTTATCTAGGTTTATCTATCAACGTTTTTATCGACTAAGTGTTATAGTATGTTGATCAACTGCAGCTAAACCTATTATGCTGAGTTCAATTTCCAAGTTGTGTCATACCGAAGATTTAAAAAACGGTACTTGCGGCCTATCCAACCTCGTGTTCGGCGTTGATGAATGGGTGCAAGGGAATAGTTCACGCGCTGTGCTGTCATTGGCTCGCCACCAGCTAATTATTCACTGCGAAACCAGCTGCGTGGCCAACGCTACGAATGCAGTCTTGCTTTCGCAAGCTCTTCATGCCGACGCTCTGAATCATACGGCGTGTTGTTTCAAGCTTAAACGGGGTCTCAATGATAACTAGCGTAAGTTAGGTTTGAAGTTCCAGTGAACGCAAATATTTGAGGAAAGCACACTTTCCAGTTTTAACTGTTGTAGCTTGTGTTGTGATTTATTCGCTTTAGTCTTGAGGTTGTTTGCTTTCTCTGCCCTTCAACATTTCACCTGTTAGCACTGCTTGCAGATTTGAGGAGTGACGATGCATAGTGTTACATGAAATCGATATTCTATTAAAAATTTGCCGATAGATTCCTTGCTTAACTCACATGTGGAGAGTAGTTACATCTCTTCTAGAATTTATTACTTAAATCCAAGTCAATGTATTTTTGTTGAAAATCGATTTCTTTCACAAAAATCATTAAAACGCAGATGGTTTTAATCCTGACCAAAAAATTTTGCTTACTTTCAGGGACCATGTAGAAAGTGAAAGCGATGCAGCCAACGCACAATTTTCTGACGACGGTCAACATGCTGCTAACGCGATGCCAAGTTCCAATCCTGATGTTCCCCCTGCGCCTCAAGACGCGAGCGTTAAAGGGAATGTCGATCAACACAACGCATGCAGTGCAGAAGATCATGGTAATCAAGTTAATTCAGCTAATCAGCAAGAGAACGACCAGCAACAGCACAGTCAAGAACAACAGCAGCAACCAAAAGCGGAAAGAGTTTAGGAAGACCAGCGTCATTTTATATCACCCCACTGATGAGTGTTCTAGTGTTTGCCAGAGAAAAACAGTTGTACTGAATTGATTGCTTGTATTTACTGTACAGAGGCAATAGCATACAGATCGAACTCATTCCCTGGCATTTTAAAAGCCCTTGTAATTAAACTTACAGTAGTTAAGAATACGTAAATACTGTACACATGTTCTCAGAAATTATTATGTAGGGGAAGGTGGGGTGCAGTCGACACTTTTTTGCATTTTCGACCACTGCTACTTTATTTCAAGTCCAAACAAGCTCAAAATTTGTCACACAATGAAGCAACGCCATATACACAATATCATGCCAAAACAAGAAAGCAACACTCTTCAGAAAAAATTTTACAATCAATTTGAAAAGGGTACTTTTTCTGTCGAGTGTGCTCCATGCATGGGGCACACTCGACATGAGCATGGGGTACATCTGACAGGTCAAAAAAAGTTGGGTTGCATGCATTGCATAATGTTCATGTGATATCACGTGCAATGTAGGCACTTGCTTACTGCCTCTCCACTTTTTTCACATTCTAATTACCCACTATCACTACATGGCAGAACAAATTTGATGATTACCAAATATTCAATGAAACCAATGCAGTATTCTGAAATTCATGCTTTACCATATAAATACAATGTGTCTCTGAGCACAAAACAAACCTAAAAATGGTCATAGATTAGAATTATTGTGTACTGCATTCCAATATAACCCCTCAAGCTTTACCTTGTTTAGACTGACCTAGTGGCCATGTGTCGAGTGTGCCCCATTTTTTCTGTCAGATGTGCCCCATGCATACCTAAAAAATAAAATGAAGAAGTACCAACTCAACTTAAAAAGAATTTAAAATCTGGTAATGTTGCACTGCCCTGACTACAACGTCACAAAAACTCAGAACAGAAGATGTTGATTAACGTGGGCAAAACTCAAATCTAAATGCGATTTTATAAATTACTTTTGGGTTGCAAAAACACAGCTTTTTTTAAAGTTCAACGTTTTCAAACTTTTGAATAAATAAAAAAGACGACTGTGCCCCTAGTCCCACTGTGCTTCACCTTCCCCTACCAATTCTCCCGACTTTGCTTCACACAAAAGCATATACTTGTAAAATACTGACGTGTTTTGATGAGATTGTAGAGAGAAAACAAAAATTGAAGCTGCTATGACACATGGTGTTTTGTACAGAAAACTTAATGTGTTGGAAATGGAACTGCGTAATAGTGATGGAGCATCTTACTTTGCATTTATTGAGCGTTGAAACTGAGTGCGCTACATTACATTCAAATTAAGAAACTAAACTACTTGTCATTTATATTTCATTGCAGAAATCCGTCACCCTTGTCGCCATTATTGTTAGTATAACTAAAAATCATTGCGATTTTTTCGATATGTTCTTTCGTTTCAATGGATCTACATCAGTTCGTAACCAGTCTCACTGTATGGTTACACAAAGATCAAAACGATTTAAAGAATAGTAAGTTGCTTTGCTACAAATATGACCACCTAATCTGACCACAACTTCAAACAACAAATTCAAAAATAAAATGTGGGCAGTTAGGTCCTTATATTTGTTTTGTGAAACATTTCTAGTGAGTAAAGATGATTTTACTTAACCTTAAGATATTTCGAATTTGAGATTTTTGTTATTAAACAAATTGCTCGCTGCTGACATTGTCAACGTCAAGAGCGGTTTGTATTACTGATGTTATCAAACGCTTGTGTACGTTTAGCATGAAAAAAAGCAAGTTCTACGAAACAAAGTCCAATTTTTGTTTCGACCAAATAATGTTTAATAGCCTTAGCAATGAAGCACAACTTAAGCCCACATGGCGCTGACAAGGAACGCACGCATAGATGATGCTAACACGGCAGATTTGATACTTGGCATCGCTGCATGCTGTTGCAATAAGGTTCAAGTAGACCGAAACGTGAGTGGGTGGATGCGAATGACCAGGGGCCATTTTGGCTGCTGTCTTCCCGAAGGGGAACCTGTTTGTAGTGTAAAGGAGTAGTTAGTTAAAAACTAAGTGAAAGTCTGTTGCTGCGACTATAAGGTTTTGCATGCATGGTACTTTTATATGATAATTCAATTTAATTTTAATTTTGCAGTCAGACGCGAAGTTCATAGCACAAGCCCACACTGTCTGCACAAAGCAGGTTGATAAAAACAGACAAAACAGAAGTTTTACAACGGTGTTGGAGGCAGAACCACCGGGTTACAGACACATTCTTAACACTATTGCTTGCAAACCCGTAACACATGGTACAACACTACTTCCAGAGTAGGACGCTAAGTCCTAAACTGGTCAAGGCCAGGTAAAGTACGAATGTGTTATGGCATGACACGCCCTCAAACGAACACTGTAACGTCCGAGCACTCAGTGGCAAAGTAAAATGCGATTGTAATGTTCAAAGAATAAGGACGAATATAAACAATCTGACTGCATCAAGCGCGCAACCATGCGTTGTTAGACCTTAGACGTTCTGCATCTTTCAAGAAACAGGTACACATTTTTTCGCAATAACGCCTGAAAGATAGAAATGTTGCATTGTACCTGATGACTACTAACACTCGCTCGCCACGGCAGATTGTATAGAGCCTTGCACCCAAAATTATAGGCTACACGCAATCTCTGCATGCATGGTTTCCTGAACTTGCACCATAATTGTGACGCATACATGGACGTACATAAGGAACGAAAAGTACATTTTAAGTGCATTTGAACATCGGGAAAAGGAGGCTCGCAGTTTGTTTGCTGCACAATATTGATGTCTCAGTTGTCTCTGAATGTCTTTGTTATTTGAGAGCTCAGTATCCAGTATAACTCCCAGCTATTTGTAGTGGTTAACAGAATTTACGTTATGACCACCCAGTATCAGTAATGGGGTGACTTTGCTTTTGCACGCGTAGCCTTGAAAGTCATACAAACAGTTTTGCTGCAGTTGAAAAGAATTCCATGCGATTCTGCATAAGCCTGACACACATCCAATATACTTTGCAAACCTCGTAGGCTTGGGCAGAACACACAAATATCATCAGCAAACATCAAATGATTTAATAAGACTTCACCAACATAACACCCTGCTTCGATGTTGTTTAGTTCAGTGGGTAAATCATCTAAATAAACAGCAAACAAGTATGGAATCAATACTCCCCCTTGTCTAACCCCATTAGTCACGTGAAACGGTTCAGACAAATGCTTGCCACATTTTATTTGCATCGTTTGTTCCTTGTATCAATATTTTAGTAACCGCACAAAACACTTTGGCACCTTTCTTTGAATTAATTTTTCAAATAATTTCATGTGTAATACTCGATCGAATGCTTTTGAGGCATCTAAAAAACAGCATGCACTGATGAACCACGGGTTACGAAATATGAAGCAGTGTGCGGCAACAAAATTTTACATTAGTCAGTGCCATGACCAGTCTTAAAACCAAATTGATTGTTTATGGTTCCAAGGAAAGGAGAGATGCTAAATAATATAAATTGTTCAAGCAGCTTTGACACCACTGTAGCTACTGCCACAGGTCTGCAGTTTGATGTGTCAGTCCAATTCCCATTTTTGTTTTTGCATATGGGACTATAGATGTGTTCAAGCAGGAATTGGATAGGAAACCGTGAACAATACACATATTAAACAGTAAACTGAGAAAAAAACATAGAGATTCATCTGCATACAGAAGGTGCTTTGCAGAAATAAAATCAGGCCCAGGTGCCTTGTTCAAGGGCATCTTTTGAAGCAGTGATATCGGCGAAACAACAGAACACATGAGCATTTTAGTGCCCTGATAAACGGAGTTGCAATATTAAAAATTTGATGCAAGCAAATTCAAGCTGCCAGAAAGTTTGGCTTAACTCTGAGGATCGAAACAAAGACCGATTTAAAAACTGAAAGTTTTGCGGTCTTTGAAAGCTCGCTCTTTGTCACTACAGAGCAGCAAATCTCGCGCATAGAACTGCGTTTGATTTTGAAACCTTTGGATCAAATCCCTTTGTTCCGTCACTCGTGAATACCAACCCAATGTACTTGAACGCTCACATGCAGAATGCACTGCCTTGGGCGTCTTAAGAAACAAAGTACTTCGGTCTTTTCAGTGCTGATTTTCGTTCCTGCTCTGTCGCACGCAACAGAAAACCGATCAAATGCAAAACTTATGGAAATTTTGCTGGAGAGTGGAAATTTGGTTTGTAGTGCTACGGCCGGGACGAAAACCGCACTGGGTATCATTCAGGTTTGATTAAATTGTTTCGAGGCATCTTTTACAAGGTACATGGCATGAACTTTTCTAGGGAGGCTAAGGAGAGAGATTCCCCGGTAGTTGGTGCATTCACTCCTGTCTCCCTTTTTGGGTACGGGGATGATTAGTTTGCCAAGCTTTCGGTGACCTTCCAAAACGCCTTGCCACTAGTCACACGAGTCTGCCAAACCATCCGGCGTTCTAGGTTCCTCTTATTCACTCTAAAACTTTTCCCAATCAACTTTGAGCTCGGATTTAGCAGCGGTATCAAAGAGCCTATTGATGCACAGTTTTATGGAGGCTTTCATGTGTGCAAAGTCAAAATATCCCGCCTGAAAACCTTTGCTCAGTTCGGTCAGGTGAGGTGGCAATGTTGGCAAAAGAAAAGCACCGTGATGAATTTTTTCATTTTCACAAGTTGCAGTAAAACAAAGCACATTGCATCATCTTTATTTTCTGATAGATGCTTCAGTGCCGCACAAATACCCACAATCTCATTCCCAGCTGTCACAGTTGCCTCACTCGACAACCACTTTGTTTTGCATGCACTCTGCAACCGCCGATCTTTTTCTTCACTGATGCATCACCAGGCAAGCCGATCGCAACGGTGAAACAGTAAAACACTTCCATAATCGCGTTAAAGTGCTTTCGCAGTTTCGTGCATGCTGTGCAAATACGCTGCAGTATAACAACAGGCATGGGCGTCAGCAGAAAATTTTCCAGTGGGTTCAACGTCGAAATTTTGCTTATCCTTTGCAGGTTGCTGAACGATGCAATGCAAATGGACGCTCACAAAAGGCTTTATCCTTTTTACCCCATTAGTCTGTGTTGGTTGAACCTCAATTCTCGTTTTCCAGACTTCGGCTATCAGACAATGCTGTTTCTTTTCATAAACTGCCTAATATCTCTTTTTTCGAGCACTTTCTACAAATAAGTCATAATTTAAGAATACATCAACGGCCAGAGAAACATGAGCGGTGAAAAAAAAGAAGTTTAGACCCTTTCGCAAAACTGTTTCAAGCAATAAGAAGTAGAACTATATGTTGACAAGACTATCGCACAACTTACTAATGTTAGGACACCACGCAGGCTTAAAAAAACTGAGCACTTGAATTACGAAAACTCGCCACAGCAAATATAGTTTTGCACTTAGTGCTCACTAAGAAGTCAGAACAAAACCTTAACGATAGAGACATAGGCTATTCCTACAAGTCTGCATAGACCTATTCTAACAAGCCAGATATTTTTATGCTGTGTGAAAACAAGCCTGCATAAGAGTCGTTTGATTAAGCTAATCACTCGGGCATGTTGATCACACTTTCACACTAACAATGGATTTTTCAAACTTGTAGAAGCACTGCTACAGATTTACTCATGCTTCTTTTCACACAGTATAAAACCATACGTGGCTTACAGCTATCAGTAGTGTCTCTGTCTCTGTCTCGCTGCATTGCCTGCCAAGATGTCTGTGTTCAACAGTTAGATGCAGGACTCCCATTCAGTGATTTCAAATAAACCCAGATGGCACACCAAAAAAAAACATATTCCTATAATAAAAACCCAGAAACCTTGTGTATCGAACAAAAACATATGAGTGTGCTTATTTGAATTGAAACGATAATCGAATACTGATTTAATTATATTTCCTCTTCCAAATTTTTTTCTGCAGCGCAAACATTAACATTTGGATGACCTTTTTTTGCTCAAGACGTTTTTCATAAAGCTGGTAACATTCTCCGTTGACGACATCTCTCACTAATTGTAGGAATACATTTCTTATTAAACTAGAAAATTTTGTGCAATCTTGAACTGTGGCGGGCTCTAAAATCCTACAAAAATATAATCCCACCGCCTTCTTCCTCTAATTGAAATTTGTTTTTTAATTTGTATGCATTGGCAAACATCGAAAATATCAGTCTTAACCCTTGTTTCACCAGTTTCTTCAACTGGCATTAGAGACAATAACATTATATATATTACCCCGACAATGATCTTATATGAGGATATGAAACCGATGGAACACGTTCTGCTTCATCCGATATGCGTACGTTCTGATGTGCGCATGCAAACACCTTAATGTGAAGATATCTTTATATTATTGAACACATTGAAGTTGCTGATGAATTTGTCACTTCAAAAAACCCACATTTAACGCAATTTTTATACTTAAGCCTAAACACCCAGGTCGACTAAAAAAGCAGATCTGGGTGGAAAAACCCTCTGTGGGAGCCCTGGTCACATGCGGAAAAACTTGAAGTGAACGTTTGAAGATTTATTGTCGTGTTATTGTTACGCAATAAAGACCAGCAGTAGAACAATCAGCTAGTACGTTTCGCAAACTGCCTTTGCAGGCAAAGGAGCGGACATGAGCGAACTGCAATCTCATCATTGCATGACACCAGAACAGTGAACCTGGCTCTTGTGCAGTGTCAGCAGTGGCGGATCCAGACCAGGCGTTAGGGGGGGACAGTGAAATAGGGGGAATCGAAAAAGTCTTCACTTGTTTAAATACCCCAGATTCTCTGTGACAATCGTTGGGTATCACACAAAAGTTGTTACCTTCTGTAGGCCAAGACAATGGCTATTTGTGTTGGTGGAACTACGTGCTCTTTCAGGGAAACTCCAGACTTGAAAATCGCCTTATATCATTAATTCACAAAAAGTTTGCAGTGGGTTCAAAAAGATAGGTCCCATTTTTCACAAGCTACACATAACTCAAAACGCTGTGAGTGTCCCAAACAATTTTTATATCTACAATAAGTGTTTGAAAGATATACGCTAAAGCAGCGGTCCCCAACCCTTTTGTAACCGCGGGCCGGTCAACCCTTGACAATCGTACCGCGACCTGGGAGTACTCTCGCAACAGTGTTTTTATGCTAAGAATGGACCAATCTCATGCCCAGAAAGCGAGTAGTGTCACCACCAGTATACATTTTGTAATTTCGCGGCCAGGTACCGGTTCGTGGCCTGGGGGTTGCGGACCACAGCCCTACGGCATGCTGCGCGCTAGTGTTTGACCCTGTTTTGGATATCCGCATATCAGAAAAAAACAATGTATGAAACGTATTCCGAACTGCTTAGAACTACAATGGTTCTCTTTGCACTAGGAAGTGACAACTCAATTTCCAAGCTAGAGCGTAATAAATAGCGAAATGACGATCACATTTCCAGACGTAGCTTGTACAGTTACATGCACATGGAAAGCATATTTACTGCTGAGGCGACAATTCAAAAACAAAAAATAAATAAAAGGCATTTGCTATGACATTACTCCCATTTTAGGTAGCTCTGCTGGCTATCGTGAAAAACGATCTCATCATCGCATGATATGTTCACACTGAGCCTGAAAGCATATTACCCTGAAATATATTTCACGCCACTAATATAAGTAGAATGTCAATCAAGTATTTTATACTGTTTCACACATTTGGACATTGGACTGCTGATGTGAAGAAAAAACATCAAGAACGCTTGTCCAAATTATGAAGAAAAGGTGTGACACTGTTCACAAAAAGTAGGGGCAGGCGGGCAGAGACCCTCGAATTCTCCAAACTCAAGCTCTAGTTTCCCTGATCTAGTCAATGTCCAATTATACTACTATCAACCCCGCAAATAAGCTCAAAACTGTCCCAATGCTGGTGATCTGGCGATCTGCTTCTACCCATTGCCAGCAAACACAGGTGGGAATCAGCCTAGCACCAATTTAAAACCACGAATCCTTGCCAACACCACAGGTACCAGCAAAAAAGTTAAAATTTGCACTTAAAAAAAGTTAAAACTTCAATAAAAAGTTAACTTAAAAAAAATGAAAAAAATGACACTGGAAAAAGGATAGGTTATATTCATAACACCCACGGTTATCAAAGAGAAATTTGCGATGGTCTTGAAATGAAGCTTACATAACCATCAAGTGGGATGCAGCAAGCTGGTGCGCCCAAAACAACTGCAAAAGCGTTACTCCAATAGTTTTTACTTGCGGTCATTGATTACAAAAGGTCAAATACAAGTTTGTATTCGAAGTAGGATAGGTTCTTTGAGACAGTTTCGTTGATTTGCACAGAAGTATTTCATTGGCTTATACTTCAAATATTTTATTAACCTGAAAACTATGGAATTGGGGAGAACATTTCCCCGTTGCCCCCCCTGGCTACGCGCCTGGTGGCAAACGTATTCTGACTGCGGGCTACAGACCTGCGCAGGATTTGTGATTGAACTAAGTTTATTTGCACACTGATTCGGTAATTCAAATTAACCAACACAGTTATCAACAATCATGACAATTCAGTTTACATAGCAAATCTGTACACTGTGTCTGCAGATAATCCAGTGATAATGTTCATTTTTCTTATTTATTCCCTGTCTTTATGTTGTGGAAACGTTTCCAACAGTAATGTAACCATGAAATTTGCACAACTACATTATTTTTATCACAAAATATTGGGGGAAAAAAAGTTATTATGTCCCCCCCTGTCTAAACGTTGGGGGACATGTCACCCCCGTCCCCCCCTTAAACTCGGTCCCTGGCTGCAACACATGTATGCAGCCTGTTTTGATTCAATAAATCGTATATTTTGGATGTTGTTGTTAAGCAAAGATACGAAAAACAAATGTGAATCTTATATAATACGTAGGTTATGTGTTTGGTCAATATTTAAAGCGTGACGTTTTCTATTGGTTGGTCTGTGGAGGTTAAAAATCCTGTTACCGCCAGGAAAGCACGATTTCTACAATTCCGTGTCATTGAACGCTTTTGCGTCGAAGGCAGTAACAAACGCAGTGATCGTGGGGAACTCTAGCAAAAATTTAAAATTTCTTGTTGATCGTAGTTGGAGAGCGTCTAAACTGTCATTTTCGGCCTTGCGCAAATGGATTAGCGTTATTCTATTTTCCCCTCGTAACGGGCCTCACAGCAGTATCAGACTAGCTCGGGCTTATCATCAGCCAAATCCGTCCTTGCGTCTGCTTCGCCAGCGCATAATTTATCCTCATCTCCACTATGCATCCTGACCGGGCGCAATGTTGCTTCATCGTATTTAGCGCGTCTGAAGGTTCTTGATAACTGTTCAACGCACTGAATTTGTAAAATATCTAAAGCTGCACACAACCCCATGCCAGATTTGTATGACTCATGCAAATGTAAATTATTTCAAATGAATCAAATGTATGATTGCGAACTAGTGAAATTTATGTACAAAATAGTTTACAATTGTTTTCCAGGTTGCATCTCCTGTTATTATTCACATATTACCGATGGGCACGATTATCCTACTAGAATATTACTAATCTCATTACTATTTAATCTAAAAAATCTAAAAAATCTTTAACACAAAGGACTGTGCAATACAGAGGTCCAAGACCATGGAATAATATTGCCGAATATTAACAAATAAATCAATCCCAGTCTTTTGTTCAAGCTACAGAAATCCTTACTGGAACAAGTGATGCTGTAGTATGTATATCTATTTGCTACGCGTGTGTGATCTAGGAAATGCTTATTTTAATTTTGCTCTTTTGCTCCACTACTGCGCCAGTAATAACGATTTAACTCTTACCACGACCTATGTGTAAGCTACTTTCGTAGGACTCGACTTCGTTAGTATGCAGTTCTTGTTGTACTTTTTAAAAATTATTTTGATGGACTTGATTTAATGACCTTGCGGTCCCTCACCCCCAAAATATACTATACTTTCACAAGTCTACACGCATTTTCAGGCCAACCCCTCAAGACCATTCGCAGTGACAGTTTGGCGGATGCTGCACATTCTTGAATCGATGCTTGATTTAACGTCACTCAAGTATTCAGGGCTTAATGCACAATTCCCTCAGTACGTCTATGTATCGGTACCAGGGTTGTATTATTAGGCCTATATTACATTGCAACGGGTTAATCGGATAACCGAGAGTTTTTTTTTACTATCGAATATCCGGATACATTTCTGTCGGTTAACCGGATAAAAAAGGCGACGTTTCTAATGTGTTTTACACGTTTTAACGCAAATCTTCAATCTCCCTATGAAGCTCACTATCCAGCCCGCTTATGTGGCAGCAGAAAGGACATTCAGTGCATGGGGCTCTTTGCTACGACTCCACAATCGAGGCGTTGTGCTTCATAAGAAATGCGTTGCCAAAGCAGTAAATGCTAAAAATGCATGGTTTTCGTCATGTGTGCAGCGCTGGTTTTAACCCGATTTGACTAGTTGCTTCTAATAGGGCCCCGCGCTAGCCGCTACCCCCACTAACCCACGCAAACTTGCTGCTTGTGTGGCGCCGGCGCGCAGGTTCACAGTGCGTGGGATCCGTTGCCAACGAAAATCAAAGTGAACTGAGCCGTTTTTAACGCCCCCATCATAATTCGTTTTTGTGATGTAATTGATACAGTGTTCATTGTTTTGTAATGTGTAGCCTGCTTTTTTAAAAACATCTAGTTAATGTAAAGAGGGTTTAAGTTTGGACGCTGTTTTTTGTTTATAAAAGCGTTTTGCATTTGACAGATCAAGTGTGAAATACGGTTCGATAGTTGTTGCCGTTTCAGTAACCACTTCTGAAGGTTTAAGCTAAGTTTAGTTCGTAAGTGCAAATGTGGGCTGCGTAGTCAGTCTTATTTTATTTCCCTTCAGAGATGTGACGAGGCAACCTGAGATAGGCAAAAACGTTTTAAAAACCTAGTTTTGATTACGCCAACTGCATGACTATTACACAGGTTTGCAAAAATACCGTTTTTTTCAAAAGCAACAAAAAATTTATTTAAGGTATACTAACAGTTTATTTACAAACTAACAGAAGTGACAGTTTGGTTCACGTGAAGTAAGCCTCATGATGCTCTTAGTTCTTGTGTTGAAAGTTTCATCATGAAATACTACCGAAAAAAGGATCATGGCATCAGTCTCACACAGATTGGCGTCGTATATTGTCTGAGATATAGCCTAAAACTTGAGTGTTGCAAAAATCTGAAAATGTGCAAAAGTGGGATGACTTTCGTGGAGGTTTTAGAGGAGAACTACAGTACTTGTCTGTTTTGAAAAATTACAAAGTACATTTGAAGGTATTGCTAAATATACAATCACTTTAGGGTATGTAACTCTTTGGTGTTAAAAGGGAAAATAATTTTTAACCTTTTCCGTGAAATTCAAAACTTGCTCAAACAACGGTTTGCACTCTTTTAACCGGTGCTCAGTTAAGCGGTTTTCACTGTAACCATTTTACACGTGTAAAGTATGTATTGATAGGCATGTATAGTACTGGAGTTTTTTTGGTTTAACAGTCGATTTTGGACTATCTATTTAAAAATATGTTATTTTTCTGTAAATAAGCTAAATACCATGAGTCAAAGATCAAGCGACTTAGGCCAAAAACATTGAGTGGCAGCCAAAAGAGGGCTAAAACTAAGGCAAAAATGACTGAAGATGAGAAACAGCATAGTGCGTGGGACAAGCATTTTAACAGAGCTACCTCAGAACAGGCGCGCAATTAGGGGGGCTTGTGGGGCATTTGCCCCCCCCGAAATTTTCAAATCATTGCATAGCACTTTTGACATTTGCAAAAACTTTCAAAAAATAAAGATGAAATTTCATATTCTAATCATTTTTAAGAAGTCTTATTGGAATTTTTGTGTGTCCTACTAGTAAATTATGTCCTTACAAGATTTATCTTGGGACAAGGTTATCTGATCAAAAATTTCGCAAATGGCTGGTAGTTAACCACAATAATGCAGGAAGTGTCAGAACTTGAGAGATAGTTTAAAATGTTCGTATTTCTAAGGCATTTTTTATCTATTTGTTCGTGTAGTATTTTTTCTTAGACAGGCCTCAATTTGCCCTCATCAAACTTTATAATATTGAGGTACTGTTGAACCGTGCAAATGGGTGAAACTTTCAAATTGATTAAAGAAATCTTGACATAACAGTTACTGCCACGTCAAACCTCTTGTTCTTCTACGACCTTTTGATTATTTTTGTTAGAGGCAAAGCGGACGTAGAACATTTCTTTGAAAAATGTTGTCTAGCTTGATTTTCGGTTCCAAACGTGATAGTTTTTAACTAAATTTAGCGTGAGGACTGTTTCACGTTTCAGTGTCTTTTTGGGTTGATCCCAGTACCACGACTTGGGAAAAAGGTTTAGTAAAGTGTCATATGAGTGCTAGTCAAGTGTTGAACGCACCTACCTACTAGACCACTTTGGCGCCAAACAACGCTTTACAAGACCCTAACTTTTGCAACCAGTGCAAGCCCTGAAAGCTCATAGCCTTAAACGTGCTTCTAAAAACTTTCACACAGCTCGTGGATGCCAGAAAAAGCCGCATTGCCCCGAACACATCTGATCCGTTATGCGCCAATTACACAAGGCCCCTGATGTGTTTTGCCCGAAATGGTAGCATTCAAAGATCCCCTCATCCTTGACATAGGCTATCCCTCAAGTGTGGGATCTTCGTTTGTGATAGAAATTCAAACACGTGCCAGAATAATAGAGCTAGAACGAATTTGCTAAACAAGACGAAAATTAGGCAGGATTACTACTGTAGTAGCCTATACATCTGTCACACTAAAGCCATGACTACACTAGTTGAGTGCGGTATCAGGTGTTTTTTAGAGGATACTAATTTTTGCTTTGTCCTGGTCGTTTGGTCTGCATCTTGATTAATACTGAAAAGTTCTCATTTTCGGAAATGTTGCGAAGAGAACTTTTATTTGTGTGTCAGGCTTATGCAGAATCGCATGGAAATATTTTCAACTGCAGCAAAACTGTTGGTATGACGTTTAAGGCTAAGAGTGCAAAAAGCACAGTCACCCCAGTATTTCTGACAAATGGGTGGTAAAAATCTAAAATCTGTAAACCACTACAAATATTTGGGAGCTGTACTGAATACTGAGCTCTCAGATGACAAAGACATTCAGAGACAACTGCGATAAAAATATTGTGCAGCAAACAAGCTGCGAGCCTCTTTTTCCCGATGTTCAAACTTCAAATGCAGTTAAAATTTACTTTTTTGTTCCTTTTGTACGTCCATGTATGCATCACAAATATGGTGGAATTTCAAAAAGTCATGCAAGCGAAATTTCTGACCTTTGCGAAATTTCTGACCTATTATTTTTGATAGTTATTTTTCCTCTCAGAGTAAAGGAATGAAGTTTGGTGATTACTTTTTGATGTGTGTTGAGCAGATTAAAACTTTTGGTTAGATGTCAGATACCCACAACAAGCTACACTACGGGAATAAGTAAAACCAGTGAATAATGTTGGACTTAATCTTCGACTTCAATTATTTTTCTTTTTCTCACACAAACCCTAAGCCCTAATCATCAGTTTTCTCAGCGTATTTTGTATGTAAAATGTTGCTCTGTGCACGTGCATATGGCGTGAAGTCAGATATTTCGCTTGACACTGGTGATTCAGCCTCCAACGCTGTTGTAAAACGTTCTGTTTTTATAAAACAGTGTTGTGCAGAATGTGTGTGCTTATGCACTATGGACTTCGTGTCTGCGGGCAAAAATGCAATATTCTTATTGTATGTGACCGTTTGTGAAAAAGTTGTACCACGGTTGAATAAGCACGATGGCGTCATCGAATGAAATTTCATGAAAATTGCCCCCCCCCCGAAATGAAGAGCTGGTTGCGCCCCTGCCTCACAATATGAGGAAAAGCTTGAGAAGAGCCAAACCACAGTAACAGTTGCGACCACGTAAGCAGCCAGACTGATGATGTTATGCTAAGTAGCCAAAGGGGAACCTTATGTACAAGAAGTGAAATAAGTCATCGTTCGTCGATTGGTGCATCTGATGAGTCTTACGAGCTCGAAAATTTAAAATTTGCCGGAACCATTGGGTGGACAAACGATCGTGCCACTTGGCCAAGTCTCATGAATCGGAATATTAGGGGCTATTTAATCCAAATAGGACCGCCCACAATCACAGCACAATTTTCTCCAGAAACGAGAGTGATAGGACGGTTTTAGTTTCACTGCAAACGAGTACTGCTAAATGGTGCAACGGTACTTCATCCATGTCTCGACGTCACTCTTTCGGGCCTAGTTGCCTAGTTTTTTCACATCACTTCTATCATTATGACTTCATTCCCCCGTAAAAAATTTCTGCACATACAACTCAGTGGGGCCCGGCAAAAATACTTCCAATCGGGTCCTGCACTTGCTAAAGCCGGCGCTCTACACGTTTGTATATTTACAATAAGACTGTGTCATGAGCTTGCATTCAATTTATCAAGAAAATCTCGCGAAATCAATTATCTAACAATTAGCGGTTATTATCCGGTTAACCGGTTAGCTAAAATACAAATATCCAAATAGTAAAAATTATTGATATCCGACCTTACCCTAATCGGTACATCTATGCATTTTTGACTAGAAGCATAGATCCGCGCATCAGCCGTAACGTCACAGGTCACCACCACCGGCACGTGTCCCACAGTCCCAACCCAACTGCTAACGATCCCTGATCCTGTATCAGTGTCGCTACAGTTTCGTAGTTTTTCAGGTCCGTTAACAATGGAGACAGGTGGTTCACCTCACTAACAGCAATAAAAAATACAATGAAACTCATTTTATGAAGTACGCTCGATGATCATCATACGTATTTTGGTACTGGCAAGAGCATTTAACCTAGATTTTGGTGGGGTTGGGATTGCATCCATATTACGCAGTAGTATTGGAAAGATTTTGAGATTTTTAAAGTACGAAAGTGTGCAAAGAAAACGTTTATCATCTGTCTAATTTCAACCCATTTAAATAAGACACCAAACGCGTCCAAAACTACACGCCTTACAAAATGCATGAAAATTGACGCGTTTCTGCTACACACACAAAAGCAGCTTCATCATTTATTTAGACTGTTGAGTTTCTCCAGCTTAACTTGGAAAGGATTCAGGGAAAACAATTTTGCCCGGCAGTGGGACGTGCCTGTAACGTAGTTACGACGCATGGCAAAATTTCAAGTGTGAAAGTACTTGTTTTATGCTCATCAGAAACACACAAAAATGCGCATGTTATGATGTCTTCATTGACTCTCTAGCGCAACCGGTCGGCGAGTTAAACATTTTGGGCTCTCGCGCTGCTCAGGGGATTAACCCTTTTAAAGGATCGCAAACCCACCTTCGTGGCTTAGAATTTGCCCAGTGATAACTTGCCGACCGATAGAGCTAGAGAGCAAGTCTTAAAAAGCAGAAAGTCTCTTAGCTTCGATTACAAAATCCAGGCTCTTTTGGTTTTGAACTTTTTGTGGTGTAACTTCATTACTCTGTGAAATCATGGGCTTTAGATGACGTCATAAGGACCAGAGAAAAACTTCAATTTGCAATTTACTTGTTTTTATTTTAAAATAAACTAGGCGAAAATCCGCATATTCAAAATCCTTGATTGAAAAACAACATCTAGCATTTGTAGTTGGCAAGTTATGGCCAAGAAACGATATTTTTGTTTATTTAAAAAATTCAACATAAAGTAGTTCTCAATCCTTTTAACGCTTCGCCACACAACAAAAATCTAAACGTTTTCAATGCACAGTTTCAAGGAATTAATGCAGTAAATGTCCTTAAAGTACTTACAATTAACAAAGCAAAATTCTAGCGGCACACAGGTTGAAAAATAGAGATTTGACCAGTACCTTATTTACACGCTTGTTCCCAACAGAATGGTGACGAGGTATCTCCATCCTTTGATGTTTAAGTTTGAATATACATAGATAATGACCGAAATTTACTGATTTATACAGAAACTTAACGCAAAGAACTGGAGAAAGAAAGATTGCAAGGACACGAATAAGGATTTAAAATTGCTTCGTGAACTGAAATAAGAACATCGACTACAATTCAGAATAGTCCATTGGATTTTTGTGGCTTACAACTAATGAAAAATAGATACGTGCAAAATCTAAGCGTCGCAAAAATATGAAAGCAGAAACAAGCAGGCAGATTCCTCAAAAGCTTACCATGAATATAGAGCTGGTTTTGTTGTCTTCGATCCGGGGGAGGTAATCACTGTTACTACTGCTTTCCACAAATGTTAACCTTAACTGAAAGAACCATGAGACCAGAATAGGGAGAACTGGCGAACTGTCCCAACAACAAAGCTATGTTTAGCACAAGGAAAAACTGAACATTTGCTTCATTGTACGCTACCAATCTATTGTTTTTTGTGCATAAGCAAGAGAATAAATTAAAATTATTTTAGTCAAGCCAATTTAATTGTTTAATTTCATCTAAATTAACCACTTTGACGGGCTTTTTAGATTTCGGAATACGTTGAAACGCTCGGTCTTTCTCGATCTTTCGTGGATCACTACGCTCTGTTTAATCGCGTGGCTTGACTCTACAGCACCTGTCATCACGCACGTGTTGTTATCCCCAGCGCCAAAAGTGCTGGACCGCAGCCGTTTAGGTAAGTTGGAAATCTGTGGGAGCTTAACAACAATTATTTGCGTAACAGTCAGATTTTCACAGCCACGGTCTTAACTCGCCACAACCACATTCTGACTAATATCCTCTTGCCTGAAACACAACAGCATTGACTGACTTATATTTTCTTATCGCGTTAGAACAGTTCCCAACTTTTCTCGGGCCATGTAACTCTTCATCATTTCGACAGATGAGCATGTAACCCTAAAATTTCTTATGACAAAAAGGCTGAGTAAAACCAACAAAATCCACTGAATTTTTCATAAAACGTTTAAACAGTATTTTAGAATATTTGGAAATGAATAATATATAAGTATATTTTTCCTCCTCTTGCTAACCTTGAATGTACCCCTTCAGATACGCAAATGTACCCCTAAGGGTACATGTACCCCAGGTTGGGAACCCCTGCGTCAGAAGGACAAGGTCTTGTAGAAATGGCAAGCGAGCGTTCTTGTCCGGTCACAATGTCTGACCCTCGCGTTGTGCCACCATAGCACGGTTTTGTCACAATGCTTGGTGCTGACGCAACACGTCCGACTTAATTTACTAGATAAGGGCGTTGTGTTGATGCAGCTTTGCAGTTAATCGTTGTTGGGGGAAAAATAGAGGTTGAAGAAATTGGAAGTCACAAACATGGGCGTCAGAAGATTTTTTCCACGCCACTAGAGTTTTTTTCCAAGATATTTCTAGGGGGAGTCAAAAGTGGTGAAATTTGTTTTTTCCCACTCGAAACTAAGAAGACAATATTTTTGTGCTGAAATTTTCAAAATCTAGGGGGACCAAGGCCCCCTGTCCTCTTCCGATGCCCATGGTCATAATTTTAATTTGTGCCAAGCATTCTTTACGCCCCAGTCAAAGTGGAGCCCATGTGACGAGCCATGCCTGCCATCCCCTAGATATGCCACTGATTTTTTTGCTGTTTTGTCGCGCTTTTGGTTGAGTGACTGCGTCATTTGCACCCCTGTAATGATCTGTCATTATGTAAATGGTTAAGAAAAGTTTTTACTACATAAATATTTCGGAGAAAGCGAGGGACCTATAAATTTCCTTTTTTGTTGAATGCAGCTAATCTCGCTGTAGGTCAAATTCATCAATCTGAATTTTAAATTTTTGCAGTTGAAAACGCAAAATCCTTTTTTTGCAAAAACCTTTGGAATAACAAGTTTTGGGAAATAAAACTCAGCAGTAGTTGTGCCATGCAGCCTAAACCTGTATTTTATTACTCGGCATGCATTTTTGCCCAGTTTTTTTTTGTGTTACGGTCACGTAGCATGCACCTTATCATGCAGTACCGCTACTGTAGAGTGTAGAGAGACCTTTGAAATGAGTCGACATATTTATCTACGCAAAATAAAGTACCGCTAAATGTTTTGCTTTATGAGTCATAGCAAGTTTCATACAGGAATTGAAAATTTTTTACGTTTCAGGTTTGAATCGTTTTTCTGAAGGTGGCTCCTGCATTGATAAGCGGTGAAGACAAAACAGAATCTATCAACTTTCCCCATTTCTACACCATATAGAAATTTCCAAAATTCTGCATGATGTAGTGTTGTCAGGCGTATTCGAATATGATGCAATCTTTACCATACCACGTAACTTTTTAACATTGGAGTTTGATTTTTTAATCTTACGCTACGCGTTTTGCCACGCTTGTGTTAAATGATGTATATCTCTTAAGATGTTTTTGTATAAAAATGACCTTGAACGCCTGCTAATGTTGTATTTCACGTATGTCATGCAAAAATTGTTTTGAAAACCTTGCCGTTTTACAGGTTGCAGACTTTAAAATGACCATTTGAGTAAGTAGAGCATCGATCCATTTTCTAAACAATTGTAGAACAACCATCAAAGCCAGGCTATTCTATTACATCAAGATCAAGTTTACAGCCATGGTTGGTCATGAACCTACGCAAAGGCGATGTGACGGGAAAGAAAAGATTTTTCCACTTTATTATTCAGAAAAAAATTTATTCATCAAACTTTTTGCATAGGCGCGTGGTTTTCACTCGCTATTCATTTAAATTAGAACTACATGCCATGCGTCAAAATTAGAATAACTGTAATTCCATGCCGGAATGTAAATTAATTGCTATTTTTGAAGCTCCTTGGACAATTTGACATTTGCAAAGGTGCAACACGTGCATCTATGTCGAGCGCGTACATCCAACATTTTTCATTATAAACTTAAAAGAAAGATGACACTCCAAGAGCTCGAAAAACTTGTAGCCGCAAAATGCAATCAAATTTCCTGAACGGATGGTCTTTTAACCAACAGCAATTAGCGATAGTGAGTCTAACTTTCATTAAATGCCTTTTAAAAACTTGGCTTGATCTGTGCGTAGCGGCAGCAAAGCAAGCAGCGTACTACAATAATCCAATTGCTGGCAGTTTGTCAGTTTGATTCCCTGAATACAATAGCATTAACTGTAACAGTACTTCTTAGCCTGAGAGATCACAATAAGTTGGAAATTTTTAAAAAAATTATGCATAAATCTTGCATCGTCCGCCCTGTCCAGATGCGAAAAGTGATAGCGCAATGGATAACTTCTTTTCATGTGTAGTGATTACCACGTAACTGCGCCTGCAGTGAACTCACTGCAAAGCCTCTCCTACAGAAACGTGCCCACAGCATCTCCTTCCCAGATATCGCTAAAACGTCTGTGAAAATGGCGCGACCTGTTTGCACAACGGCATAATATGGCCAGTTACTATATCATGAAATGCGCAAAAACAATCCAAATTATCGTGCACCGGTCGTCACGCGTGATCAAGGACCGCGTTCTGATTTAGTCAGAGGGACTCGTCCGAAAAATCGCCACAGTCTCCCCCATCAGCTATCCACAAGTGTAGGCCCCGGGTTGCACACGCTAGGCGTCCGGGAAGGCGGAATGGGGCAGCGCAAGGCGGAATGGGGCAGAGCAGAGTGTTTCTATCCTGGGAAGATTGAAAGCCACACGCAAACCGCAATCGTACCATAAGCTAGTGATTGGAAACTGGAACATCACTTCAGCTCACAGGGAAAGAGCACCAACTGGTCGAGAAAGCCTAACGATATTTCCTGGATGTTGCTGAGCATCTCTTCGACAAAGCGTCGTGGGTTTAACACTGTTGAGCTGGACGATGGGTGGAAACTCTTCTTCTCCGGCGGTGAGCCAGCGAGGTTTGCCCAGGCTGGGTTGGGAATACTTGTTAATCCACAGCTGGCAAGTTGTGCAGATGAATGGATCCCACTAGGAGGAAGGGTATGAATGCTGAGGTTGAAGTTGTTAGACCGCTCCCTGTATTTTATGCAGGTATATGCCCCAAATTCAATTGCACAGTACCCGGAATTCGTGGACGAAATTAAGGTACCCTGCGATAGGTAAAAACTAACGAATCCACGATACTATGCTTTTGGCAGACTTTGATGCGCACGTTGGGAAAGATGCCCGGTATGGAAGGTTGTGATAGGCAGACAGGGTGATGTTGCTGTAACAACGCACTGTGCATCATGAACAGTTTCTTCCAATGCAGATTTTTGCATAGGTACTGTACACCTGGTGCAGCGTTTTTTGGGTCAACGGTAACTTATTTATTTCTTCATAGGTTTAGCTGACTTGTTCCGTTCACTCTTGGATGTTTGTGTTAAAAACGTGCAGAACTGTCGACCCATCACCACCTGGTGGTCTGCAACTTAAATGTCTTCCAGTCAGAATCCCCGAAAAATTCCGAATTGTATGGGGCATGGCGTTTACAGATGTTTATTTTTCTTGTTTTTTTACTGCCTTCATTCAAACGGCAGAATACGTTTACTGACATTTCATTAGAAACCTTTATGTGAATGGCTTATTCCATCTCTTTTTCATTAAGATCACCTTAGAAGTAAGTCTATGAATGTGGTGTTATTAATTTTCAAGATCATCATACATATTGTTAGACGCCGTGATTAAAATATTGATGCTTTATTAAAGTGGATTATTTTTTGCAAAAGATTACGTTTTATCGATGGGTAGCATTCGCAACCGTAATATTAAATTCGACAAAAACTATATCTTTCCCGCTGACTGAGAGAAATTGCAAAATTGCCACAGGCTGCTAAGATGTTATTTTTATGCGATGCGTTTTTAACTATGCTCCTGATGTTTCAAACGTCCAGCTGCTTTTTCACTGATATCACCATTTTTGCTATTGTGGTATGGCTGATCGGGAGTCACATTCAAAAATAATTTTGTGGCCGTTCAACGTACTAAGCCAGTGATTCCATCAGCATGCGATTCTACCTTTGAAAAGATCTTGTACTTACGCAGGTACTCACATATTTAGGATGAAATCCAGGGTTGTTGTTTTGCTTTTTTAGAATTTCATGCTACAAAAATTACACTTACAGCAGGTTTCTTTGTAGTATTCACAAACATTAATTGGGCGCCTTCATTTTTTCTCTGTGCTCATGAAAACCTAACTTGGTATCCACAAAAACCTCGAGGAATTCATCATGTCAGGATCCTCCCTTTTCTTTGATAATTTTTTTTTCAAAACTGCACAACATACATGACCATGGCACATGGCAACAAGTATCAGAAAATTTTCATCATAAGCCTGTTAGAACTCATTATGGCAAAGAAATGTTGCAAGATGTAAAACCTGGTGGGGTTGTATTTCGAATAGGGTTAAATCTTTACCATGGCATATGTTTTCCTCTCAAGTGAAATCGCAACTGCTTGCTGGGTATTGACTTTTATGTGAGATATATATGTCGTTTGTACAATGTTTTTGAATCGTTTAACTTAAACTGAGCACATCTTCTGTTTTTTAATACATGCTTCGTGCCTCACCTGTACTATTGGAAATTTGGCATTGATTAAAAATAGGCTGGACTTGATTAAGTGACTGCTTTAGCCGTCTTTTGCCCAACCTGTGCTGTTTGCATTGTCATTTGGAACGCGTTATTTATTGCTTAATTGCAGAGCAAACATAACTTGACTTGTCAGGAGCACCAAAACACATGTTCACGTCAGCATCTGCTGAAATATGAAACAAACGCCTTTCAACCAGCTTTTTGTTGTCTTTGCAAATTTCATTATCTTTGTATAATTTTCTGTAGTTTTATTTGCGTTAACTTTATTAAATTATAAGATGTTAAGAAAGTGAATTAGTGCCTGGATCCTTAATTGAAAACTTGGATTCGAAAAGAACTAAGATTTCAAACCGATGCAGTTTGAAGCCTTAAGTCAGCTCTCACTGAAAATGCAAGAAATAGTTTAAATAAGCAAAGCAGGATTTGCAGGTTGGCCGTTTCGTTTTTACTCGGAACGCATATTCCTGGGTTTAGAACAGTGGTTGGGCAAGGAGGTGAACAAAACAAAGAGGCTATAGGGAGGAAAACAACACAAAGAGGGAGAAAACGTTCAACCACTACCGTTAATCGATCATTGGGTTAACTTCAGTAACGATCCTTGAGTTAATTTCTTTAATGCTCTCAAAGCAAAGAAACCGCTTGTAGATTCATAAGCGAGATGATCTGCGACTGCACCTCACTAAAGTGTCTCCCAATATTTCGAAGGTTTGTGAAGGCCGCCAAGCACATCCATCACTCTGAATTGGGGATCATAGTATGTACAGATTTCTTTAAATAAAATTATTAAACATACTACCTTACGTTTGCTTTATCATGATTGGGGGGCGACAAAGACGTGTCGAGTGAAAAGGGGGCGATGGAACGAAACTGTTTGAGAAACACTGGTTTAGAACAACATAAATCCGGCCCTTGTCAGTGCTTTTCCTTTGCCTGACTTTTCAATGTGATTTAAGGTGCTTTGCCGATTCTTTTCATGGTGGTTGCACTTCTTTAACTATGGGAGCTTTTAGACCTAGGCGATGCTCTAAACTCGGATAGAAGGAAGGGTAGAAGCTTGCTGCGCTCCATAGGTCTATCAATCGTTTTGATGTGAACCAGTACAGAGAGGATAGGAAACAAAATCAAACCAAGCCAAAACGTTTAGCAGGGCTAAATATACGAACCGGAGCTATTGTGTCGTTTTTTACCACTCCAAAAGTATATCTTGACCTTTCAAACGTTATCTTGAAAGATTTTTCAGATGTTAGGCACGAACTTCAAAAAAGGGTAAGTCTAGGATTAGCCCTAAATTGATGCCAAGAAAAAATACTGGAAATCAAAGCCGAAACAGACAGCAACAAAAGTCTAAAGACCATCAACGAGATTGCGACACACAATGTGAAGAATCCAGTTTTGCTCAATATTTTGTTAGAAAGTATTGTTTTTTTCATACTAGCTGCAGTGTATGAAGAAGGGAGAAACAATCGATGTTTTCTGCAACTTTTAATGTTTTTTAGAAGCTTTTCACTCGAGTCATTTTGGTATATGCAGTGGATGAAGTCTGTGCCTGATAAAGGTAGCGCGGGGCCTGTATAATAGAAACAGCGCTGGGCCCTAAGCTAAAGAAATAGATGAACAAGTGATATATTGTTAAATCATAAATTCTGTGGACATCCGTGTGACTACCATGATGCATAGTGAATTTTGTGAAAAGGAAAACCTGGTCCTAAACAGCAATTGGTGGAGATTTAGGACTATGGACTAGTATCTCTGCCAATTGAATTCACTGCACCTAGCTAATATTTAAAGCTTAGACGATGTCAGTTGTTTGTTCATCAGTTATGCTGAAGGCTAAGGTACCTTGATAAAACAAGATAAAGAAATGAGACTAGAAATAAAATTTAATCAATATGCCCTATCGTAAATCACCGCTATACGCAGTTAATTCCTAAAAAAACAGATTTTCAGAAGAAACACCCAGAATAGCATTGAAAACCCCAGATCTAGGGGCAAAGCCCCAGGTTTGGCATCAGTGGCCGAATCATTTTGAAAGTACGAAAAAAGTAGCGCAACATATCGAACAGGTCAATGTGATGTGATAATATTTTCTAAAATTTCTATTCAAAACAAGGCAACCAATCAATATCTGGAAATTGATGCAATTTGGCCTCATTGCTTGAATGGCCCCATAATGTTGCAAATACATTTAAAATACTTTCATTTTCAAATCACAGTAGTCTATCTAATCGCGTAAACGCATCAAATCAATCGATTCAAAAGCGTTCATGACGTACACTCGCTGGAGTGCTGCCTCGCCATGTCAAGGAGCATGAGCTCGATTCCATTTTCTGTCCAGGTGCTTGTTCGTCGTAACCCGGATGTTGCGCTGGCGATTGGCTTGCTCATCGATGTGGAACCTGAAGATGCTTTCACGCTTTTGAATAATTTGCTGAAAGGTGGTGCGATCAACCACAAGCAGACGAGCGTGAGTCCTGGTTCGGGTTTTGGTGGCTTTTCTACATATCGTTCATGATCAATTGGACTAGGTTCCTAAAAAGCCGCCAAGATAAGTTTTATCTTAAATGCTAAACCTGCGTGGTGGTCAAAACCATAAGCGAACGTATTCAATAATTAAATTTTAGAACTAAGAAAATTGAAATTTGAGGCATTTTTTGTCTGGAAGAAGATCGGCGTCGTTGCTATTAAGCTGAGTCACGCTTGTTGGTGTTTTGTTTGAGCTGAGCGTTTTTTTCTCTTATAATTCGGCGGTAGCAGCAGAAGAAAAACATGATTTTACTTTGATCTTAACATAAAATGCTTATAGAGAAAAAGTACGTGAAAATAGAGAAGATGAGAAAAAGCCTGGTGAAAAAATACATGACTTGAAAGAAAAATTTAAGTTTATGGACTAATATTAGCTTTTTCTGTTGGGGCACTGCTTATGCATATTAGCTGTTGGGATTGCCTATATATATATACTACTGTTGAATATGGGATTTTTTCTGAGAGTTTGTATATTGGAAGGTTTTCCTAACTTGAAACTCTTACTGATACTTTTCCAGTTCCCCATTTTAATTAAGACAAAAAGCTCGCTTTTGCATAATGTGCTCTGTTGTTGAATTCTTTTAAATTAATTCCTGTGAAGTTGTTGTCAGATGCTAAGGGCTTGGCAATACATTAGCACCACCTCTGTTTTATAAACAAGCTTCGAAAAATTATTCATTTTATGGGGCAATTTGTAGTCCATGAACAAGAATGAACAAGTATTTTTATCTTATCAGTAACACTTGCTCTGTGTTTTTTATTTTGGAAGTATTTTATTTTTTCGTTGAAAGAATACCATAGTGTTTATAAGTTGCAGTGTTACTGGTACTGTGTAGCATCTCAGACGTGGTATCAAGTGTTTTGGCTGGTTCTCATTCTTGGGACTGTGTTGTAATTGTTTATGTTGCATATTAGTGGTGTCTTCTCGTAAGATTTGAATTCAGTCAAATTATAGAAAGAGTCATGCTTAGTTCAACATGTTTGATTTGTGTACGAAAACAATAAACGGATTAACATCAATGAGCATTATTGCCTGTAAACATGAAGCTTATCAACCTTTTCAAAGGTGACCTTTTGTAAATAAGTTTTTAAAATGTGTGTTTTAATTTTTTGTGGCGTGGGCGCGTTTCTAACCAGGGTTGCGGGGTCGGAGGTAAATTATCCGACTCCGACTTTCCAAAATTTCCGTCTCTCGACTCCAACCTTTCCAAAATTTCCGACTCCTTAACATAAAGGGAATGAAACTTGGCTGTTAAAATCAATGGAAATCGTGGTGCACAGCAAGAAATCTCTGTTTCAACAAAAAATTTCAAATTAAAGTGTACCATTTCAGCAAGAATTCCCAGTTTGGGAGTGTGATGTAAAAAATGATCCAATTGGACATCTGAAGTCGGACTAAAAAATCCGACTCCGACTCCCAGTGTTGTTAGGAATCCGGACTCCACCCAGAAACCTCCGACTCCTAACGACTCCGACTCCGCAACCCTGTTTCTAACCTGGAACAATGTCCCTGTGTTTTAAAGTTGAGGACGCTAAGTGATGATAATAATCGGTGATAACTACTAGTCACGGGTGAGTGACTGCAGTTCATTCCTGAGCGCTGACCATGTTTGAGTTGGTAGCTTCTGATACCAACTTCTGATATAGCTCTGATTGCGGTGTCTGCTGCCGTTGGTAAGAAGTGTTGCAGACGAACTGTGCGCGAAAATACCTTCACCGTTTTTATGAATGCGTCTGTTCGATTCCCGAACAAATCACGTACATTCATATATTTCAATTTCTCCAAAAGCGTCGAGCGTAATGCTGAGGCGTGGCGGCTGGGATAAAGGCAGACCCCGTCTGTATGGGGCCTGCCCCAGTAAGTCGTAGGCTGCGGTCTCATTTGCCAGGTGCCCATAGCCGAGGTTGCCAGCCCATGCTGGCCAGATTTAGATCCAGATTTGTTCGGACCTTTGTCACTCCATCACTTCAGGATGGGAGGCTTTGAGAGGAGAAGCACTGGCTCCAGCCAGCGTAGTTCTGGGGGTTAATGACATGCTCAAGCACAATTAGTAGGGGGCGTATTAGAGAAAAGTTTAAGAACCACTGATCTATACATAGATAGATAGATAAATAGATAGGTAGATTTATTTGGCGGTACTGAATTAATTGCGCTAGATGTACTCGCTAAAACAAAAATACGCCGGGGCACCGAAAAAACACAGGGATTATCTAGTCAGGTGCCCCATAAATTACGTGAGATTGATGTTTCCATGGTGAAGGTTTGTGTCGACCGCTAGACGTGCTGTTGCAGTCCGATGTATAAGTTGCGGAATTAATGGCCAATTGTAAAGAGGTTACTCTTGTCGGGCACAAATGGCCATGACGTTTAATTGTCATGGACCGCAAGGTTCCAGACGAAGAGGAAAAGAAAACC
>Ga0210059_1001240_pt1 | contig 37750 bp, 14 predicted proteins | sample Ectturendosymbi2_FD_188042 | JGI IMG/M metagenome (GOLD analysis project Ga0210059, IMG submission 188042) | Ecteinascidia turbinata endosymbiont from Florida, USA - Sample 2 (SPAdes) (version 2) | ecosystem: Host-associated > Tunicates > Ascidians > Unclassified | place: Key West, Florida... | reverse complement strand
TTTTCAGTAATCATGCTGTAGCATGGCCCTTCGTTTGAGATAGCCACTTGCATGTCATCATCGAGCTCTTATAGATTCCTGGCCTTAGTTTTGATGTGCAAGCGAGTTGAGAAACTGCTTTCACGTAAGTAGGTTGTTGAAAATGGCACAAAAACTTCCGAAGATGTCTTTGCTAACTGCGAGAAACTGTTGAGTTGCGTGCACCAGAAGGTACCTCACTACATTGAATAGAACTTTATTTTAATTTTTCTACTCGTTTTCATTTCAACTAGATCTTCCTTCATAACATCACTGTCATCCATAAATTTTAGGTTAAAAAATAAACGGGCCCTGTCCCGCATCCAACCCTGTGAAACAGAAATCTCTCCTGGCTGAAGCCTGAAAGTATCCCTGGAAGGACTGCCGTAACACCTGCAAATGCTTTTGTATATCAATGACAATGAGTAAGGATATTTTTCCCTTGGAAACTTCACCAAGTTGTGGAAAATCAGCATAGGTGCAACTAATACAGATCGAAAGTTTGTTAGTGCAGGCAGATATGCTTTCCCTAGCTGTAATCATGTACATCGTTGTTACCCGAATGGAGGTATTCAAGTCGTTCGGGTGGCTGAATATATCTGGAAGGTATGCCAAGGACATAACAAATTCCTCGTTTTCAAAGTGCCCTGCTATGCCACTACCTCGGTGTCTCAGAAACTGCTCGATATCTTTGTACAGCTCAAACACGAGTAAGCACTCGAACACGGGATAGCCACCTCATATCTGTGTGGAAAAGAACATTGTGTTGATCCCCAACTTCGTTACAAAAAAACTTCGAACAGACGGTGATTCAAGGCTTGGCTTCTGATAAAGTTTACTGCACTCACAACAATCGAAAACACATTTTTTTATTTTCGGGGTGTGTATCCCAGAAACAATTTGGTGCTTCGTACCCCTTGTTTTAGTGCTTTGTACCCCCAAGGGGTACGTATACCCCCGGTTAAGAACCACTGCACTAGAAATATTTGAGGATTGTATTAGATATTGAGCTTTCAGATGACAAAGACATTCAGAGACAACTGCGATATCAATACGCCCGTCTTTATTTACACCGATCAGCTATTATGCCATTGTGTTTTCATTTGCTCTAATTTTCGCTAATGGTTGGTTTACTGCATGCGATGGCTTTTATGGTGCTTCTGCTTCTTGGCTGAGTCATATGAAACAACAAACCATTACCATTACCCATAATGCGAGCTTCTTTTCCCGATGTTCAAACGCAGTGAAAAGTGTACTTTTTCGTTCCTTCTGTAGGTCCATGTATGCATCATACTTATAGTGTGATTTCAGGAAGGCATGCAGAGATTGCGTGTGGCCTATAACTTTGGTTGCTGGGCTCTGTACAACCTGCCGTGGCGATCGAGTGTTAGTAGTCATTAGGTTCAACGTAACATTCCTACCTTTGAGGCCTTATTGAAAAAAATGTGTAGGTCTACGTGTTTCTTGAACGATGTAAGAAGTCCAACAATGTATGGTTGCGCGCTTTGATGCGGTCAGATTGCTTATACGGGTATTCGCCCTTATTCTTTGAACACTTCAACCGCAATTTACTTTGTGACTGAGTGCCCGGATGTTACAGTGCTTGTTTGAGGGTGTGCGCAGGTCACAACGCATTTGTACTTCGCCAGTCCTTAGCCAGGTTGGACTCTTTCTTAAACATGCTACTTTCGTATCAAGTGTTACGAGTTAGCGAACAACTATGTGAAGCAAGTGTCTGCAATGTAGTGTTCTACAAAATGTTAGGGAACAAGTGTCGGTAATCCTTTGGTCCTACCACCACCGCCGTTACAAAATGTTCTGTGACTGTTATTATCAATCTGTGTTGTGCAGATAGTGTGAGCTTGTGCTCTGTGGACTTAGTGTCTGGTTCAAAGATTAAAATAAATATCAGTGAATATTATATTAAAAAATCATTATATGCTTATTAGTAAATATATTTTTGTAATCGTCATCAGGCTTTTTGTCATAAGAAGTTTTAGGGGCATGGGCGTCGGAAGGGGGGCCAAGGCTGCCCCAGGATTTTGAAATTTGACATTTTCCCTCAAATTCTTAATAAAAATGTTTTTCTCTTAGTTTCGAGTGGTGAAAGTATAATTTTGCCACTTGTCGCCCCTTCAAAAATATTTTTGGCCCACTACCGGAAAATCTACTATTGGCTCCTCCCTGGGAAAAATCATTCTGGCGCTCATGTTTAAGGGTACATGCTCATCTATCGAACTGCTGAAGGGGTACATGGACAGACAAAGTTTGGGAATCCCTGATCTATGTGGTGTTGCAACCTCTCCGGTGGCGTTGCGTTGAATGTGTGATTCACCACTAACGGGATGTGCGCGACGAACAACAACACGTATACGTGGCGCGTATAAGCAATAATCGAATGATGATGGCATGTGAACTCTATTGTTGCTTGCTGCCACAGCGCGAAGCTTTGCGCATATGCCGCTCGGGCTTTTCCGATCGCAACAGTGGTGATGAATTATTAGTAGAAGTATATTTTATTCATCGAAACTGACCAAATTTGAATTGATTATCACAATTTGTAGCGTAATTGTGTCTCTTAAGCTCTCAGAATTAATGTCTTTTCATATTAAATGCAGTGCTAATGCTATATATCTGGATATAGCACCATTGTATACTGGTATACACTACGAGTTGGTATACCACCACGATGGGCGTAGCCAGGTATAAATTCCATAATGCGATTCCAATTTGGCCAATTCTACAAAAAGGTCGTACTACGGTTGAAATGAACATGGTGACGTCATCGAAACACAAACAACAAGGTTTGTCCCCCCCAAAGTTTTTTTAGCAAACTCGGTCCCTGGTGTTATGCAATTACTATTACGAGTGTAATGCCCATCTGCAGCGTGGATAGGGTGAGGATTATCAGGGACGGATTTAGGGAGCGTGGAGCCCTAGGCCATCTTAGTTTTTGGGGCCCCACGCAAGTGTGACATATTTGGCCGTTTGTCTGAAAAGCGTGAAAGTTTGCCTCTCTTATGTGTAGTGCCTCCTCAAAAATCTATCTTTTGTTGTGCCGACTTTGGTTCTGCAACTGCCTTAGATCTTCAACAGAAATTAGAGCCTTTCCTACATTTCCTCTAAAGAACAAATGGCATTGCGATCTTTTCGTGGAATTCACAGCTCTTGCGTATAGTTCAGAAGTTCTCTTCGTTAAATTTCCGCGATTTCTAGCGTTTTAATTTAGGTTTGTTTTTCGGATATATACATTTTTATGCGGGACCGTGTTGCCGCCCTCGAAAATATCGTCAGCTGTCGATCTGATGAGCTGTACATAAACTCCTTTTTTCATAGTAATAGTAACCACATATTTTATGAACCAATTAACCAATTTATGCCGTTTTGAAGTCATTTTCCAAGCAATACAAATTATAGTGCTTTCATCCTCTATGCCATAGGCCGATGGTTAACAGCATGAAGACAAGTTTTGCACAGCAGCAAAGCATTGTCGCAACTCCTTCAGTTAACCATATGGCGTACGTAAGCGCAGTGTAAACACGTTTTTCCCAGTAAAGCTCACGAGAAACTGTTCTATTGTAGCTGATGTTACTAACATGTAGAGTTTCAACAAGCAATCTCTGTTTGCGGGAAATCTAGTAAAAACAACCAAACGTAGGATCCAATACTGACAATCTTGCTCTTCATCGGAATTTTGCAGTTTCTAGCGATCTTGCGAGCTTTTTGTCAGTGCAAAATTGAACATCCATAAAGTGCCGCTTTTTTTCTTTTTCATTCTTTTTTTGCAACTGCTTTCATACAAACAGCCTGTATCTCTCTCACGCGCAGATGCACAATATTGTTGTTACTGTACTGATAAGAGTCTAGAGTAGATATTTGCATTTCCGCCCATTTCAAGGGAAATTGTGAAGCTATGCCTCTGCGCAGTTTTGCAAATTTTTAGTTAACACTGAGTCGTAATAGGAAAGAGTTACTCTGGGCCCTACGCCATGGTCTATGCGTAAATCTGTCACTGAGGGTTGTTCAATGCAGTGTGCAGTTAACAGCAACGAGTTTCGGCACCAGTGGCACCTAAAGTAGCAAAGCAGCGCCGCAGATGGGTGTGCGTTGGAGTTTAGGGCGTGTACCTGATAGTACTGTAAGATGCAACAGCTGGCGTAAACGTATTTTGCAGAATATTCCCAACAAAGTCATTCATTTTAATATTCACACTGAATTTTCCTCTGAGTGATTCTCAAAAGCTGACTTTTCAATTCTGCGTTGATTTATGACTGTCTTGCCATAAGGGAAACACGCAATAGCTCTACACCTAAACAGATTCAGACAAATAGACAATGAGCAATATGATTCTCACACAGATCCTTGCACATTCTACGTCAGAATTTATATTATCATCACCTCAGTGCAACTTAATCCTTCGATTGTCATGTCGACTGTCAAATCCATCAACAAAATCATCTAAATCTATTTTTCAGCTCGTACCTGTCAACTGAAAGTAGATCAATGTTACCCAATCCTTCACTGGTCCCCCAGTTCTGGCAATTGTTTTCACTGATTTCATTTTTGAAAAACTTTAGCGCATGAAGAGCTCGTGGCGGGAAGAGTTACAGCTACCAGCAACCCACGCCAGGGCCGAATCCAGCCCGTAAGGTTAGGGGAAGTGATTTCAGTAACATTACTTCACAACACTGCTGTGACGAAACATTGGGCGTCAAAATGGCCTTATATTGCGAATGTTGTTTTCAGAATTGTACAAATTCACGGCAGATAAAGTTACTTTCGTAGGATTTAGAGGGGGCGATCGCCCCCCCCCTGGATCCGCCCATGACTCACGCATCCGTTTGAAGTTGCCCAATAGTCCAATTTTATAGTTGCTCTTAATGCACAGGTTTGGATATCAATGCAAACTGTTCTTTATGAATTGGAAATGCAATGTACAAAGATTTTACAACTAACACGTCACAGATGGAGAAACGCCTTACCACAAAATCTACAATGCGCATGGTTATTGATGAAATAGAAGCGTATAGTCGCCCACTTTAATGATGAAATGGAACGAGTGTGCTGGATGACATTCCAATTTTTTGCCATGTCTGGTTAAATTGCAGTGCAGCTTTAAGTGTCCTTTACGCTTATGTACCTGAACCTTCATGTAGTGTTTTTTCTATCTATTTACGCTCTCAAATAGGCAAAATACAATGAACGTTAGGCGGGGCGGCAAATGATAAATTAACGCAGAACAATTTTGTGGACAAAGGTAAGGATGCAAATTTCAGTTCGCACACTTCACAAAATTTTGCGCTGGTTTGCACGAGATTTGTGGCTACCACGTAGAGCCGTATTATGCTGAATGAAAAAACTTTAAGAATTAATCCATTACAAGATTTCTTGCCGGCCGGCAACAAGCATTACGACCTAGACCTAGAGATAACTAGAAGTAATGATACCTGTACGAACCAGTGCTGGTTCGGGACCGAAAGGTGCGACCACTTGCCTTTACTTAGAGCAGGGTTTCTTAACCTGGGGTGCTGAAATCAATTTCAGGGGGTGCTGGGAAAGGTTACGTAAGTGGCGGTGAAAGGAGTACGTTTGTCTTTACATTATCCTTACAGTAACCAGGTGTTAGCCAATGGTGAGGGTGCTGGACTGCTTGGGCATGACCAATAGGGGTGCTGGGGTAGAAAAAGGTTAAGAAACGCTGACTTAGAGAAATACCCTGCGAGATTTAATGCTGGCAAAGACTCTGATCATCTCATCGTAATCGAGCTGGGATGCGACTTCATTTTCAATCGAAAGTGTGGCTATAGGCAATTTAAACGATCTTGTGTCATTGTTGACCACAGGTATGTCTTCATAAGCTTCAACTTCGAAAAACATCTTTCACCTGATGCGACAGTCACAGGAATAGTCATCGATATCCTCTGGACAATCCGAAAGTTAGGAAAATCAACCTAACTTTCCCTTTCAGGAAAGAAACTTGAACTTTCTGAGCGCTGGGAGCAGTTGGCTATCGTAGCCAGACCAAAAATATGGGAGGGGTCAAAAAATTCGGGGGGGCAAAATGCTTGATTTTAGGCAAATGACACTATTTTGTTTGGGATACCGCCTGTCAAAGCACAAGAAAACTATATGTTCTAAAAATTTGGGGGGGCATTGCCCCCTAGGCCCCTCTGGCTGGGATGCAAACTCCTTTGAAATAATATTCGCGTGCATTTCTTCTGCTAACATGAATCCGCCAATATCTGAAGTAACATTTACGGTGAGATTTGCTTCAAGTTGTTTGCATGCACTCATTTTTCTGCTTTTGTGTAGTTGTGGAAACAGAATAAAAAACCAAATAAACAATCGTGTAAATTGAGTGGGTTTTCAGTAGACGAGGCAGAAGTCGCCGACAGTGAAGATACCGATCTCATTCCATCAGCGGGCGGCGGCCTTTCTCAGACAAGGACTCCCCAGCTTCAGCGCCGAGGAAGCGTCAACGCCGTAAGGAAGCAACACGTCGGTACCACCGGTGGCCGGAGTCCCATTTTCAGACCCGACTCCGCTCCTGTTCCAAGATTTTTTAATCCGGGTCCGAACATTTTTCAAATTTGAGAATCCGACTCCTGTTCAGACTCCGGCTGCCATCGATCCAACCGAAATTCATAAACATTTTTACTTAAGAAATGATATGTATAAAGGACACGCAGACTCCTGCTACTGCCGAAAACAAAAAGTGACTCCGGATCCGGGTCCGGTTTTTTACAAATTTTTGACTCCAGCTCCGAGTCCGAAAGAAAAACGCAAAATCCAGCTGGAGTTGACTCCGGCAATTTGGATCCGTGGCCACCTCTGGTCGGTACGCCCAGGTTCAAAGAAACATCTCTACGACTGACTCCGCGGCATCTGCAAGTTCCGGTACGACTGATGTTGAACCTACAAGTTCGAGTGCGATTGACGCCGCAACACCTGTTGTCTGACTTGATTAAAGAAGCGTGAAAGGCAAGAACGGATGTGTCTGGTCAGTCAACCCGGTTGTTCGACATTCTGTGCGAGGGTCAGCGCGAAACGTGGTAAGAGCACAACCAGGGCCAACTTTGCCAGTAAACTTCAGTGCGTCATCGGAAAATTATTTCAAACTTTTGGTGGTAAACAAATTCTCGAGACGATTGTGCAGCACACTAACAATGTGCTGACCTTTTTGCGGCATAATATGCAAAGTACAAAGCAACTGTCCATAACACAGACGTTCTTGAATTGCAGGGTTTCAAGCATGAGAACTATTTGGCATCAGGGGAAATTTTTTACACTGAGCTTGGTGCCCCTCCTTGCAGAGCAGCGACGAGTGAGAGAATAATTTGTTTTTTGCTGCGTTTTGATGGAAGACAAACTAGGGAAGTGCGAGAAACTAAGGACAAATTTGCTGCAATCCGGGAAATTTGGGACCCTTTTATCCAAAATTGCCAAAACCTGTATTGCTGTGGTGAAAATATTACGGTATACGAACAACTGTTGGGGTTCAGGGGAACGTGCGGCTTTAGGAATGTTTATCCTAAATAAACCTGCTAAATACGGTATCAAGATCAACGTGGCCAGTGATGCTCGATCGAAATTCATGCTTAATCCCATTCCGTATTTGTGGAAACACAACAAAAATGTTGCAGAATCTGAAGACGTTCGTCAGCATCCAGGAAATGTTGATGTCTGCTGTTGTGCGGTCAAAACCTTTGGCACGATATGTCAGCAAAAAATTGGTCACAAAACACAGGGACAGCGTTAGGAATGTCACTGCCGACAACGATTCACGTCGGATACCCTCGTGGAAAGTTTGCGAGAAACTTACAGCCTTACGTATGAATGATTGAACTTTACACAAAAGCAAACGGGAAATTCTGGTACAAATGCTTGACAAGAAAAACTTTTCCTCTGATCAAAGCACGACCGGCCTTAGGTGCAGGATCCCTTTGAGCTGTGGTGTCCTGACGTCATTACCTCTTCAGCATCTCGACAGATGAGCATGTACTCCTAAACTTTCTTACGGCAGAGGCTGAGTAGAATAACAAAAATCCGCTGATTTTGTAATAGGATTTTTAGAACTTTGAAGGCAGACTGCGTTTTATGACTCAAAGTTGATATGTTCAACAATAAATATATAATGAATTTTGATAATAATATTGACTGATATACAGTATGTATAAATATTTGGAAATGATAAATATACAAATATATTTTTCCCTTCTATTGCTAACCTTAAATGTACTTCTGACAAGTTCTTTCAGGGTACTTTGTCCCTTGCTGCTTTCACGAAATAGTGCCTATGCCTAATGTGGGAATTTGCCAAAATAACATTCGTAACCAGTGTTTCCTTTAGGAAAATTTTGCTGTTAGCAAATGTTTGTTTAGCGTGAATATTTTAAGGCGGAGTTTGCAGAGACGAATTACAAGCTTATCAAAATATGTACAAATTTAATTCAAATAGCTTCTCCGTATTTTTGTACTTTTCCAATGCTTTGGACTGTTGCAAGTGCGCGAGAATCAGATTTCACCGCGCAAATCGTCTGATGGCACTGCGCATTTGCGCACTTTAGAGGGAACACTGTTCATAGCTTAGGCGAAATAACACACTTTGACTTGACAGCACAGCATGGCTAACGTTTTTATTACCGCTACGAGTATATACAAAGAATCTGCTTACGTTCATTCTGCGCAGCGGTCAAAGTTGCTTTCGCAACTGGCTGTTAAAAAGACAAAAAAAGAAATACGTAAGAAAATAAACTGAAATGACAATAAACATACGCGAGCCACATCACGCGGATGCGCTGCCATGAAGGTTAAAAAATACAGCAAACAGCAAAAATAATAAAAGGCACAAAAATATCGAGTTGGTTAAAAGCAGCTTTTTCAGGGTCCCGATTGTGTGATTGTCCGCTGTGATGGAACGTGGTGCACTTGATCTGCTGATAGTTGCTCAGAAAAGCGCAACGAAATGCACTCAGCTTTACCAATGGTTTTGCCGACTAAAAAAAGACTGCGGATGGCGTCAAACGGAAAGCAGGATTATTACGCCTTTCGCAGAAATACTCGTAATCAATAAAAGTTTTCTTTCCTCAAATTTTTTTTTGTTTTGAGGCACGTGTACTGTACTATCAAAATAGTGCTTTGATGTTCCCGCCACTTTCACGCAACACGGTGTGGAAAAGGAATTTGCACGAAAATTCTGTCGTTCTGCTTGTTCACACGCAAAAACAAGAAAACAAGCCAAGAATTACTGCGAAGACAACAGCAGACAGTGATAGTTCAAACGCATAACGACTGTTGCTACATGAAGAGGTAAGACCGGTTTCCTACCATCAATACGCACTCGTGGGCGACGGAATACTAGGGACTGCATGATTAAGGACGATTGGCTAGCGCGCACACGAGTATTTGCACTTTGCAGTGGATTAAAACAATTTCGACGCCATACTGGTTTCGCACGTCTCTTTGACTACCAGAGGCACGTGTTGCAAACCTTCATAAGAACCGCCATGTCTTTTTATGACAGAGCACAGGTATTAAACCAGAGGCACGTTACAAAATCATGAAAAAATGATGAGATTATAGATGTTCGGACATCGCGAAACTCTTCAGCAGGCGAGGAAGACCTTGACAAGAAGTGACAGTGTCACAATCACAAAGGAGATGTTGCCGGGACGCCCACTGCTGAACGAGTCAGCAGCAAAATGCGCACAGTTCGATGTGTGCGTGATTTTTTGAGACACATCTCACTCGGCTCTGCAGCACTGCGGCCAGTTCACGGGTCAACTAATGTTTGGAAAGCGTCTGCAAGTTTTTGAAAAGGTATCTAACAGCACACTTTGGTCGATTTCGCCAAAAAAACGTGATGACAAAGCCAGAAACGTTCCAAACAGCAAAGTACACGGACAGACCCAAAAAGCGACAATGAATGCACGAGAGATCGACAAAATGAGAACGTGCTCTTCAAACGCGTTTCTTTTCGTGATGAAATAACTCTTGTGGCTTTGTGGTGATCTGCCCGTGCGGAGCCCACAAATCTCATAACAGAAATGGAACAAATTGTCCACAGACAAAATGCAGAGACGATAATAATCTCAAATGGACGGCTGATTGTGACCACATCGAGGCGTACTAGGCACGAGGGCGAAACCGATTCGTCCAGCTTGGCCGGTCGGCCAGGGTTTGAAAAATCGCGGCACAAGCGACACTGACATGCGTTGCATTCTGGCCTCCTTGCTCGACCCATTTTGCGTGACTGCCCAGTTTCAAAACCTCGATTTTTAACCAGATTCGTTCCGGGAAACTGGCCGCTTTTATGACACACCATACACAAGCTTGCCAGGGCGCAAGCGAACGCGACACTGAAGGGATATAAACGCTTTATACCTAACCCGTGGGCCTCTAGCATTTGGCCGGGTTCTTGCGCTTTGACAAGAGTTTTGAGACTTCACCACTGATCTAAGTTCCTGATCATGGAACAACGAAGCGAGATGGTCGCAGTATCAAATTGCAAGCATAAAAATCCGTTTAACAGGCAGAACGCATTATTAGTTTTGCCTCGGTGTTAAACTTAACTAGAACGAAGAGATAAATACAGCAAGGAACAACTGTTAGCGTAAAATCGACTCCAACAAGAAGCGACACGATGCAGAAAAAGCAGTAAACTCCAGAATCCGTGCATAGCGAGCGCGTCGATCCCTTTACAGATCGATATGCGAACGTCTGGCAAGTGACAATTAAACATTCCGCTGGAAACACCGCAAGCGAGCCCGGGAACTTTGCAGACTTATGATTGTCTTGGTGCTCCGCAGACAGACAACTGGTACGAATTAAACGCTCGGCCGCGCTCTCGGTAGCGAGGGATCGAATCCCCGCACGGGCCCCCAGTTGGAAGGCAGGTAACACTAAAAAATCATTTGCAGGACACATTCATCGCGATGGCAGCTCGGGTAACACAACTGTTTAGTCGAAATAAGATCCACAAGGCACTGCGATTAACGCGAGAGGGGTGAGGACTGGCACGCAAGGTTAAATCAAACCAAACACTGAAAGCAACAAAAAAGAGACGCTAAAACTGGGAGGGGTGGCACGTATTGACCTTGTCAGGGATCCACAGCCGTGACTGATGGTGACTGATGTGACGCATCAGGAAATGGCAACGATACGAGAGTATTTACGCACCGACACTTTCACGGGTCCAGTGGTTCGAACACATTGTCACAAACTAAAATCGATGAAAACAATCGTCCCACCGCCAAAAAATGGGAGAAACGGACAATTGTTGCAGACGCGATCATTACTTGACTTGCGAGCTGCTTCCTATTTAAGCTGTTCTTTGTCCAAGCTTCGCACACGTCATTTTCAACCACGCAAAGCAAATTAAAAACACTCCGCGTTGTACGAAGGCGCGAGTTCGTGAAGACCAGTTCGTTCGTTTGCGAGTTCGTTTTTGGCAATTCGAAAAAGCGACCGATACCAAAATATGATTTGCATGACGTATGATTCGTTCACCTGATCAGCTGAGCAAATTAAATTCCATGTTTTGCGCATTCCCAACCGTCATACCTTACCGTGGCCGTCTGACCGAGTGTTAACCCGAACAGGTACGCACTAACAGCGCGGCGCGTCACCAGGGCGCAGGGAAACTGGGAGCTCTTGCAACACGCGCGCACTTTTGCGCTTGATAACGATCGAAGCTTTCGGCAAACGCCCCGTGTCATTGAACATGATCTGTTGGGTGTGCTCAGGGCCTGAGAGAAATTTTACCAGGGGTGCGAAGACCAATACCGGGTCCCCTAGCTTCTGGGGTCCCCATCGGAAGTTGTATAGCTTGTTCGGATAGCAATCAGAATGTAAATAAACAACTACTATGCTAAGATTTAGAAATAGGTAAATTGTTACACTGGCAACTGGCTTACACTAGTAATTCTGGGCTTGATTACAGAAAAATATAGCATGCGTACTTTCATCCTCCCGGGCCCGGGTACGATGTACCTTTTGTAACCCCTCTCGTAGAGCCTGGGTGTACTCGAAAAGTAACTAACAGGGAGAAAGAACAACATTGCTTTTGTTGCTGGCTTCACGGTGTGATTTCATTGGGCACGCACTATCGCATCTCACTTATATATAAAAACAAGAACAACAAATGGTTAAGTGCTGGGTTTAGTCAGGTCTTGGTTTTCGAGAATAACGTTTTACCCTTTGCTTTTAGTGCATCTGCTTGCATGACTTGTGATAGGTAAAGGTAGCTGCTGAGGTGCATACTGCAGGTTTGTCAGGAAATGAGATGTTCTGGGATCTCGCTAGTTAACGACTGGACAATAACCTGAGTTTTCACTTCCGGGTTTTTTACTCTAGACCACGAGAATCATGGAAGAGAAAACAAAGGTTTTTCTTTCAGCGAGCTAAGATTTTTTTCCTGGCTTTCGTTTGTTTCATCCGTCTTTTCCTAAATAAAAGGCTTCATTCGATCACTTATGATTGTTTTTGTGGGAGAACCGTCTATCTGCAGTTTGCACTTCAATCTAGGCTCGTAGCTGGGAAACTTTGATCACGAAGAAAAACGACTGAGAGAACAAGTTCCAACAAAACCAGGTAAAGCATCAATGGCAATGGGAATACGTAAAGTTGTCCCGGTCAATGACTTGGAAAATTTTCCGGAACTTCTTTGCACGAGAATTACGTTAACAAGTTGGTCACCATTAAGAAGCTCTCAAGGTGGGTCTAGCTAGAATGATTCTCAAGGTTCGGTGAAAGCGGGGAAGTTCCCTGTCGCAATACTGTATAACCAAGTGATATTTCAGGCAGTGCAGACAATGTTGAGAAAAGTGACAGCTACAATTAGGAAGTAAAACGCGCAATAACTCTGGACGTACTGAAAAAGTTAAAATAAAAAGGTATATTTACCGCTGTTGCTACGTCTTAGGCACAAAGGGCTTCAAATTTGTCACACAGCTAAAGATCCGAGTTCGTGAGGTTAGGGGACACTAAAAATGTGGCAGTTGCAACCAGCGCAGCGCTATAAAATCACCTTCCGTTAACTTTGCGCTCGTTTTGGACTTCACCAATCCTTCCTGACGCGAGTTTACAAAGGTGCGAGCGCACAACACACGAGTTTTAAAGCACGCAAAGAAGACGTTTCGGACAAGAACTTTTCTTCAACTCGCCATTGTTCAACGATTCAGTACTTTTGGCCCCGGGAGAAGAGCAAGGCGGAATGCAACAGCGTAAAATACTGTATGTTTAACGCGTAATTCAATGTACTGGTACGATGCGCGGTACTTATATGTAGTGCACTGGAATGGCGATTGAAACATGTCATCCAATTCACGCAGCATGAGATACAAATTCAGATAAATTGTAGCATTGTGGCGTTCATTTCGCGGTGTTACGGGAGGCTTCAAACCTGAGAGCGTTGATCCAAGCCGTACGATTGCCCGACATGCGTAGCGGCCTGTAGGCTGCGCGATTGACTACGTAACACGGCATTTTGTGACGTAGACAACACGCTATTCACTGCAGCATGAGCTGGTGCAGGTTTTCATGCAGGATCGTGTCTTTTACCGCGTTGAATACGAATCGAATGTTGTTCGTGTCGATCGCCATAGTGAAGTGATGGAAGAATGGTCGGCTGCGGTCACGTCGCTGGGATTCGAACCTAACGTATAAAAACGATGAAGTTACCATATTCACGTCTTTTCTATTCTTGCTTTGCCTTATCGGCTCACCAGTGACAGTCAGCAGCAGAAAAGCAAACATTACACACAACGCAAAATACAAAGGTTACAATCAGATCACACTAATTTACTACGTACGGCTGTGTCAATGCAAAAATGCCATTATAGTCTGTACAGACGCGAAGTTGTCCTTATCCGCATGTTGTGACTGTCCAACTTAAACGGTTTTACTTTTTTTCGGCGTCAGTATTGCAGCGCTTAGTTTAACTTCACAATTTACGGAAAGAAGCTACCAGGAAAATGGAACAGACCTAGCGCAACAACGCTGGCACGTAGTTTCAAACGCACCAGCATAAACGTGATGCGGGAACTTGCTCGTCAGCGAAAGGGGGCGCGCAGATAATTTACCCTGCCTTGAAATGTCAAACAACGGAGAAAGTACATTTGGAAATCAAATATTTACTGCGAAATCCATCATTCCTCTGGACAAGGCTATGGCTTATCAGCACCGATGGCAAACGATGCGCCTTAAGTCTCATAACGCAAGGTGTCATAGCGCTCTCGCCGAACAAACATGACCACTGTTTGCTACAAGGTGGGTCAAGTGCACACGAAGCGATTGGGCTGTCCCCGCAAAACCAAGTTGCCCAGCTTCACCTGAGTTCCACGTTTCATTAAATAGTAATCAGTAAGTTGTATATTTCACAAACAGACGTCTAACCGGAACCCGACTGTTGCAATGCCTTGAAGAAACTATGCAGGAAACATTAAAAGATGAAGTGAATAAAGCATTGGCCCTTCTCGAAAATTTTTCAAAGATGAACACAGGCGCGAATGTCACAGACAGATGTGCAGAACTGCCGAAGCACATAACCAGCTCGGCATTGATAACAGTCTTCGATGGAGAGTTGAAATGTCAAAAAAAAGTAAATAAATAAATAAAAATAACACAAAAGTTCGCTATGAGCTTTGCATCAAGTTTGCTGCATGTATTTCTGTACTGTCAACAAGCGCTTGTCAATTTGTTACGAGAAAAAAGTACCGGTAGTTGAAGGCTGTCAATTGAAAATAATCCTTTCTTTGACAGCTCAAGAATCAGACAATACGATCTTATCAGAGCACTGTACACATTTCGCCTACTGAGCAGTCTTGCGGAAATTATGTCAGTTGAGATTGCGTTTCCACGTGTATGCGTTTGTGCTGAGCGCAGCGTTTAGCTGTTAAAGTCCAATTTGTTACGGATTGATGTTTGTTTCTTCTACAATCTATTCCATTTTTCATGATGACTGCTCAAACAGCATGCTAACCTGGAGTAACGCTATTTTGGTGTATTTTCCTCAGTAACCTAAACGAACCTCAAGACTTACGTTTAAGCATGTGTGTTAAGCGTACTAAATCATACATTTTGTCTTCGCTATACGTTGGAGAAAATTTTGCAGCATTTTCCACAACACGCAAAACCTACTGTCATTTTCACGAGGTTAGAAGGGCGCACATATGCAAAACTTGCTTTCCCATCATGATGTTAAAATACAAGTTTTTGAGTGAGCTTTACGCTCATCCTTGACAGCACGATTAAATGTATGCAATCCTTTGTAAGTTCCATTGGTTATATACTTTTTTAGCTCATCCTAACGGCAAATGACGACTAGAATTGACTTGTCACACAAATTTATACTATAATAAATATTGTGCATTTAATACAAAGTCAACAAAACAGGGCCATAAAGGCTAAATGTAACCACACTATTTTACATCTGGGGACATGATGAACGCATTAACAGTCCCTTTACATGAAAATGGCAATACTATTTCATGCTGAAGTAACTCAAAAACACATTCAATCTGTTTTGATTCTTATGAGACATATGAGTTCGGAAAATTGTACGAACTGCAAGCAAACTCATAAATCACCCACCACAAAAAATCTAAACCCAGCACCTGCGGCATACGAAAGGCTGAGTGAAGAGGTCGACTGACTTAGAAATAACTATTCATAAAAACTGCCCTTAATAGCACAGGTGAACTTAAACGAATCGTCCTGTTGCGTACCTGACAAGCAGAGAAGTCAATTTCCGACTGACACAGAAAATTTTCACCGATATCCTTATGTGCATGAGCATTCTGAGTCAGAATTTCTGACACGTTTAAACAAAGTAACCACGTGATGGTCGTTGACCAACGAACGGGTGAAATTCGCGTTTCATTAACAACGGTAAAGTGTTCTTGGCCGAAAAGGACTGACAACTACGATGTGGAATTCACAAGAGATTTTAATTCGATTCTGCTTTAGATATACTCATACCTCTGGTTGCCATCATGAGACACTTTATATTCATTCATTTATTCTAATAGAATAGACACCGTTGCTACGTTGTTTATTCTTGAGAACATTACATTTGCTGAAGACTCTAACACACCTTTCTTTATTTGGCATGGTCACGGCGCAAAACGCGTTTTTACTTCCGACGTGAGCACTAGCGTAGCAACATGATGTAACTATAACCAACCAGTCAACACTGCAATTACAACCTTTTCGTGTATGTACAAGCGCTTGGGATAAAAAAAACAAAAACATTATCGTTGAGACGCCGAAGCGTCGCCGTGACTGAAAAACGTTTTCCAAATACAATAACGAGGTGCTCTCCAAACAAAGCTCTTTTGTTTAAGACAGTGGTTTTCAACTTTTTTCATGCAACGACCCATTCTGCAACCCAATTTAACCTAACGACCCCCTTCCGAAAATTTACAGTCAAGCATATCAAATGCAGTTGTGTTTGCACAAGAGAAAATCACAACGACCAGGAAATAACGTACGATATCATTATGTTGAACGGAGACTCATTTATTAAATTCATGCACATGGCAACATCCGTGAGAAAGAGACCTGTTCAGTTTCGTTTATGCTGTAATCAGTTTGTTCTCCTTTCGGAGTGTCACGAGTGGTCTACGGTGCCTATCAACAGAACGGTTTGATATAGCCAGTAGAACGTGGAAAATACTTAAAGAAAAGCTGAATATATTTTATCGCAGCTGATTGCATACATGACTTTCACTGCATCTTTTCATCTCAATAGAAAAGCTTTTTCTTCGCAGCACATTGCTAGCTAAGTTACATCACAGGTACACTCGTACCAAGTCAATTAGTCTTCGATTCGGTTTCGCATGTGCTTACGAACTTGCTACGGCTGCGCACTGAGCTTTAGCGTAAAAGACTTTCAAACACTTTTAATCTGAAACCAGCAAGCATTCAACCACATGCTTCAATTTTATGTGCATGGTGCTACCTTTCCCTATATGAAACTTGCCGAATGTGCTGATAAAAACACGGAGCACGTGCGAGACAGGTAGAGCTTTGAAAGAAACTAAATCCGAAAGCACTCGTTCATTAGTGAGTCGTGAGACAAACAGTGCTGCATACATCAGAGTGTCCACAACACAAAACCACTCACCTGTACACCAAGTAGTTTTGGACATCGGTAAGGTTACTGGGATCGCCCTCAAAGTCAGGGAAGTAGTCGGACAGCAGCACTCCATGACTGACTTTTTCCTCCAACAAGTCCGTCTTGTTGAGGAAAAGGATGATTGACACGTTTGCGAAGTAATGGTTGTTCACAATTACTTCGAAAATGTCCAGAGACTCCTGAATCGAAAATATAACTTACATTTTATCGTTCGCTTTTAAAGCCGTGTCTCTGTAGCTGACGCGCAAGACGACTGCCGTAATATTTCGGCTCACTGCAAATTTTGCCACCCGGTCGCGAGCAATTTATTACGATAATCACTCAGCCACAATGTTCCCTCGAAGGTACGCAAATGCGCAATACCAGATCAATTGCACTGTGAAATCTCATTCTCGCGCACTTGCAACATTCCAACTAGCTATCAAGATTCAGCAGTAAAGCTGGACAAAAGTGTATAAACGTTGCAAAAGCACTAAAACATGAAGTTGTTTGAATTAGTAGTATACTTTGTGCTTATTTTGATAAAATTTTATACTTTTCTAATAATTCACAAGGTTTGTAATTTATTTAGTACTCAGCTAATTTTCTTAGAGCTTAGAGGGAGCACTGGTCAGCCAAGAAAATCTGACGAGACACAACAAGAGCTGGTTACGACAACAAAACATAAAAACAGAACTACTGACGGAGACTTGCGTAGTTTTGTGTAGTCACAAAACGAATCTTTCCCACAACAACTGCGACACCCGGTTACACTGACAGGTGCCAAGCACTCCACAAAAGTAACGTTAAAGCTGCCTTCCAAACCTAAGTGATTTGTAATGGAGTCAAACAAGCTCATTGACGGACGCCAATGTCCTGATTTCGAGATTGCTAAAACTTAATGGAACAAGAATGAAAAGTTACTGCAGAACCGTAGCAATTTCGAAGAAAAGAGTCTCGAGAAATACCGATTCAAATGTTGAACGGCAGCACCCATATATCGAGTACGAGGTGCATCAACATTTCGCACAAGTTCTGGTTTTTCCGTCTCTCATCAAAGTCCAGCACTTGTGTTCATGCAAGCCCACGCACTCACGTCAGGCTTGACAGCATAGCAGGCAACTATCACACTCATGGCACACTGCAATGGAAGCAAGCATGCGCAGCAACACGATTATCAACCGGCAAGCCGTATCGTTTTAATAATTTCGAATAGTGCGGCGGAAATGCGGCTCAGTACCTGTTGACGATCTACAGCTGGAAAACTCAAGATAAGACTGTTTCTGCGGCGGAGCGGTGGCTTCAAATAAATACAGTTGGGAGCACCAGTGACAAAGGGGGTGGCGCAACATTATCACGGAACATACGAAACCATGCACAATGCGATGAGGAGCGGCAACACTCACACCCACAGTGATGCCGAACGTTAGCTTCAATGGGACGCAACATCCCTGCCATGCTGATCTCTTACTCATGGAAACATCAATCAGAGCAAACGAGCTTCCGACTTCGCAGACGCCGCGAACAATACCCAAGAACCAGCTAACACAGTGGTTCCCAACCGGGGAGGAATTCCTCCCCAGGGAGGAATTTCATCAGTTCAGGGGAGGAATTTCTACTTTGCAGTTAAGTTACCTATTCGGTGTACAGTAAGTGTTGTGCTTCTTTTTATTGACATTGACTCTTTCAATCGTTATATCACTTTATATTTGTGAGTTATTTAGTGCACTATCACAAGCTTTCGTTGACAAACTTAAGTGCCATTATTTGACCAGAAATAGTTTTTTCCCACTTTTATTGATCACGTTATTGTCGTCAATGAAGACTATTGCTCCAATTGTAGTTAATACTAGCCTACGAACTCGAAGCTACACCGTGACAGGTAAAAAGCAGTTGAGAAAGAATATATTGGAAAATCAAATATTCCTGCAGACTCGTATAATAGGGGAGGAATAAAAAAAGTTTTGTGCCATGAGGGAGGAATGAAAAGTTCGAAAATGAGCAAAGGGAGGAATGCATCAAAAAAGGTTGGGAACCACTGAGCTAACAGGTTAACACCAGTCGATACGTTTGCATGGACTGTAGGCAATGCGCAACGAGAAAGAAAGATTTTATGAAACTGCAATGCTTCAAAACGGTCATTAGTTCACATTAAAAGAAGGCGAACTACTTGGAGTCGTAAAAATGTGAAGTGTGACAGTTACAGTGGCAGCTACCACGTCTTGGGAGATTTAGGATTTCCACGTTTTTCGAACAGTAATTCAGGACAAAAAAGGAGTGAAGTTGACTCAAGAAACCCAAGTGTGCCAGCCAATCATGTCTGGTTGCAAGTACAACAAAATGCAATGCTTCGTTAGTATTCATTCATTGAAAAAGTTTGAAGTGTGGTCAGTTCTCAAGCAACCATGATCTTTTAATCACGTGAAAACAGCCTATAAGTCGCGCACATTTACTTGTTTTGTTATATGCACGCTTAAACAACCTATCGCTAGCGAAGGCTTCTTTTAGATATTTTTCCAGGAGGAGGGTTAAGGTTGATTTAACCAGTGTTTATGGGTTATCTTGAAAGGCAGAAACGTATATACCAGGGCTACTCAAATGGCGGACCGCGGTCCGAATCCGGACCTTTGGATGGTGAAGTCCGGACCTTGTCAGTCTCTCTAAGTTGTATTCTATGCACAAAAGTGTTTATCCCAAAATCTAGCGATTCTACACGTGCTTTAAGCCATTAACTCGTCGTCAACTGTATAATCGTCGATCAAGCTATTCTTTAGCTGTCTTCCAGAGCACATGTGAGTTGACGTTGTTATTTTGGTTGAAAATAATTGTTTCCTCATAATTGTTTAACAATCGCATGTCATTGTAATGTCTATCCTGGTAAAAACAATAGAATTAAGGCAAGAAATCGCGATGAAGCCATTTCCTTGGCTTGATTGAATTTCACTGTTTGTTAATAACAAACGTTTAACAACAATGATGTTCAGAGTTGTAGCTTTAGTGAAATGTTTGCGCATCACTATTGGCACATAGGGCGCTCTAGCGATTCATAAAGTGGCTGGAAACTGTTGGATTTTTGGCTGACGTAATGTCGCACCTCAACGACTTGAATGTTTAACTACGAGGAGTAAAACATACTATTTTTTATTTGATTCGTTAGAAATTTTGAAACATGATATTCAAACTGAGCTTAATCATTTTCCGAGATTTTTGAAGCAAAATAAGGGCAAAAAAGATACCAGGTATATTCAGTTTACTGAAAAATTGATCAACTTTGCATACGATTTGGCAACCTTTCTCTTCGAAAAGAGTTGCTGTGGTTTCTTGTAAACGCTTTTTTTGTGACAGACATACAGAATTATCAACCGAAGAAAAAGACACATGGAAATGGGTTGACACAGCAGAGTTGTAAACGGGCCTCATTTTGAAGCTTGAACCTGGCCCGAAAGCACAAGCCCAAACCTGGCCTGATCCCGACAATTATATTTGAAGCCCGATTTAGGCCCTGAAAGCCAAATTTTACGAGTGACTCAGACATGCGCAAATGAGGGATACTGGTGGCGTAGCAAAGTAAACATGGCTATTCGCAAGTAATCATTTTTTATTGAAGATGTATTCAATTCGATTGCTTCAACAGTAACCGGCGACAAAATGTCCGTCGTTGCGAAAAAAATATGTACGCAGATCCGAAATTGCCTGAAACATTTGACAAACTTAAGCCCGAACCCGGCTCGAAACCCAGCCTCACCCGAGAAATCCGGGCCGACTTGCAACTCTGGGACACAACCAAAATTCAACTGGAGCTATTCAATGTTCCTTCAAATGTGAGCAACTGCGTCGTACCACCAGACCATTTGCACAGTGAAATCTCATTCTAGCGCACTTGCAACATTCCAAAACATTGGAAAAGTACAAAAACAAGAAGTTATTTGAATTATATGGGTGCTTTTTTGTATTTTGATAATATTTTATACTTATTCCATTGATTCAAAAAGTTTACTTCATTTAGAATTCTGCTAACTAAAATATTCATGCCCACTGAGATAAACTAGTTTTGCTCGGTTTAAAATTTTTTTAGAGAGGACACTGGAGCTAATTCAATTTCAAGAAAACGTAGCTGTAAAATATATTTTGTGATTGCACATCTTAGGATTAACTTTTTGGTAAAAGGAAGGATCTCCAAAAATTTTCCCACTTTTCGCAAATTAGAAGTGCAAATTCTCATTATGTTTTGGTCTACCTACTTGTGGGAATCTGCGTTTTCAAATATCAACTTCATAAAGAACAAGCTTTGCATCTGTATGACAAATGAAAACCTTCACCACTGCCTATGACTTGCCATCACCAACTTGGAAGCAAAATCGAAGAACCTAGCAAGAAGTAGAAAACGCCATTTCTTCCGCCAGCATACAAACAAATAAGGTTGACAACTTCTGTTTAATACTTATATCCATTTACTTGATGATTTTGTATATGCATGTATATAAATAATCATATTATATTCTCATTTCATGTTTTTTGTTCGAAAAATTGACGACATGCTACATTTTTATGATTTCATGGGTGTGACCGGACCTCAACAATTTTCTACTTTTGTAACTGGACTTTTGCTTGAAATAACTCAGTAGCCCTGGTATATACTGTCGCACTAGCACTTCAAATGGAGAGTTGAAAGCTAATTTGAAAACGGCATTTGCCAAAATTTTGGTAAGAACTTGAAATAAGGTACGACTAGAGGTTGCAACACCGGTATCAGTTCACAGTAAATTACGACACAAAGATGTGGTGGTGAATGCGTAGCAAAGTAGCAACCGCTAACAGACCAGTGGTAAATATAATTCAAAGGTAAAAATTCAAAACAGAGTTTGAGGGTTGGGTAAGAGACCCATTCAATCTCGCAGGTTTCCTACATAGCAGATAGAAAAAATTCCAGTATAAGCACACTGCAACTGCATCTGAGTTTTCGGTACTGGGTTTGTACTGGGAGATATGTATAGATCTAAACACAGTGTGTATTTTGTGTTTACATACAATAAAATCCATATGATGCAGGGATCTTGCACTAGACCAGAGGTGACGAACATGCGGCCCGCGAAGCATTCAGGTGAGACCAGCAGTCTTGAACTTTCTTTGACCCGCTTCTAATCTTTGCGATGCGATATCAAAAGCTCATAGCCCGATTGAATTAAGCGGTTTTTATTACTTTCGTTTGTTGTTTGTTTCTGTTGATGAACAATTTTTTTCGTTTTTAACAGGTTTCATAGTATGACTAAAAAGCTGTGCGGCCCGCTTACTCAGCGGTAACTGACAAAGTGGCCCGCGATAGAAAATAGGTTCGTCACCCCTGCACTAGACTATAAGTGACAGTTGTTAGACTTTCCGCTGCTTTCGTTCACTACCTGAAAAGTGTGCATGATTACAATTTCAACGTCAGCCTCTTTGTCAACAAGCTGTGACATAGACTACATCGACTCTTGAAGCAAATTTTTCCCTCGCAACAACACTAAGAGAATTGCAAAAAAATCGCAAAAACACATTTGTGACATGCATAAACTCGCTAAGTTGCGCACATACTTAAGCCAGGTTGAAAGATTAATTGCTCCTGATGAAACTCATTGAATATTTACGGGAAAACCGACATTTAACGAACATGTGGGACGAAACTGTCTAATTTTGAAAAATTCAAATCAGACGACTCTCGATACGAACAAGTTTCGCCACTGACAGTCCGTTCAAAATAAGCAACACAGTCGTTGAACAAATGCGGTATCAGTTAGCACGTAACGCGAAATCAACTCGAGACAAAAGCTCTTTAGTGGACTTGGCGCCTGGTTTAATGAGTCTGTGCAGCGTTGAAACAGTAGAAAACAGCGCGCGCACGTTTACACGAAGAACATATTACTGATACAAAACGTAGGAAAGAAGAGGTTTGCAAATATAACGTTTCTAACTAAGACTTTGAAAAAACGGACATCATGGAGGAAAACAAGGAGATATTGCTTCTATGCGCTATGAACGCCACTTTTTATAAAATTTTCGTGCAGCAGTAAATTCGATCCGAATATGTTAAAGTAGTGGCCAAAACTCTGGATCAGTGACTCCGAAGTGGAGCAGTTCAATGTTTAAAGGGATGAACTTGAGAATAAGCTTGCAATGGTGGATTTTTAGTCACTGGTGAAATGTATACCAGCAAAAAGTCACAAAAATATAATTCCGAAGGTGAACTCGTTGCGACTTTTTAGATGATTGTGCAGGGTGTGGTATAAAAAGGTTGGGAAACACGGCTCAAGATGCAATATTTCCATTGAGGTTTTTAGAGATAACCGCGCTTACTTTAGATGACAATGACTAACGACCACATATTTTCGTAAAATGATATCATGTCAAAATTACCACCATCGCCACAAGGATTTCTTGTCTAACGCTAATAACAATTTCAAGCATCAGTACTTCCCCTCTAATTTCTGTGGCCGAACTACAACCTCAAAAAAATTTTCCTCTAAGCTCGGGAAGCATTACTTTCGTTTGCATTAAGACTTCGTTTTCATTTGCTATACAAACGTTGTTCATAACTTTTTTACAGAGTTTTATTATGAAAATTTTAATCAGTACAACCATTTAATTCTGGCAACCTCGGTCAAAAATCGTAACGTTTTCTTTGCGCATAGAATTATTATTTTAATTCACGCACACAGAAACCTTACAGATAAGCATTAGCAACCACGCGAAGTTTTTTTTAGTCACGGTTCGTTTCTTGAGTCACCGCAATCATAAAAATTAAATGAAAATCGCAGCACTATCTACAGCGCGAACAACTTAAATTTGACGTGCGAAGGAACACGGGTTTTAAAAAGAAGACCAGCAAGAAATCAACAACGATTGGGGTTCATCATTACGTCAGCAAACATTTGACAGTCCGGTACGTTTCCACGAACAACCGCTGACATTGCCACCAGTGTCCACTCAAGAAAATTTGACACTGAACAAATGTTTGTTTCAGTGAGCATGAATATTTTAAGGTTGAGTTTGCAGAGTTCTGAATGAATTACAAACTTTGTGAATTATTACGATAAGTGTAAAATCATATCAAAATACAAATTTAATTCAAATAGCTTCTCCTGCTTTTTGTGCTTTTCCAACGTTGCAAGTGCGCGTGAATCGAATTTCACTGCGCAAATTGTCTGCTGTTGCTGCGCACCTTTGATGGAACACTGGTTGCCGCTCGCCTTCAGACAAACTAGATATCAGTAATTAATAACATCGCTTATTGATTGTTATCCATGTCAGAGGAACTGGCCTGAATGCATGAACTCAGCGTAATGCACCGACGCTGTAACGTAACATGCAGCTGCAAGTGCAGGTCCTGCGGTTTGTCAGTGCTCGTTGTACACGTTAGCATCTGGTCGCAGAATGACAATGGGCATTATAATTGTACGTTTGTCGGATTATGATTTCATTTTGCATCATAGAAAAACGATTATGACAGCTTCTAGAAGAAATGCTTTTTGTGCCTGATTATGATTTAATTTGTAATCATAATGAAACGATTATGACAGCATTTAGAAGAAATGGCATTTGTACCTGGATAAAATTGAAAATTAGGTTCTGGATCTCTGCGAAACAGCGCAGATGTTCTGAGTACGTTACCAATGCCAAAAGCGCAGTGATCTTGCGTCGCCCATACGGGGCGTACATTTGCAAATACACGTTTTAAGTCTTTAAACACAAGCACTGCGACAAAAAGCGTCAGTCCGCTGCATCGATGTTCAAAACAGCAACCAAGAAAAGTCATCACACCTCGTACAACGTATCTGACAAGTTGCGTATATCTACTGTGTCTCTTCAAGCAAAAGGAGAAAAATAAAACAAAAGCTTGATTAAACTTTTAATAGTTGGCAATTTAGGCGCTATAAACGTAAGGATAAAACAAAACAGCACAAAGGAATTCAGTTTTTGCGAGATTGTGCTTGCCCCACGTTGAATTTAATCGAATGTCTTTCACAAGTCACGAATCAATTTTTCACCCAAGCGCTTGAACTGCTCACCCAGACCGCTGACGCAAAGACGTTGTTCAGGCGTTTCACTAACAACCGTCATTAGCGACACAACGCGCGAGCGACAGTAAACTTGCTGCGCGTTTTCACAACAAGCAGAGAGACGATAACGGAAAAATTGAAATAAGTACAAAAAACCGCGGCGGCAGCGACATGGACGCGAAAGATGCTGATAACCTGACTCGACAGGATTCGCACCCGATCAACTGCTCAAGATGATAACTTAAAACTGGGTTCTGAAGATGGAAAACTTACAACAGGGATTATCCTTTACCTGTAATCGGTTTGTTCTTCTGTCTTCCATGAGGACTTGGTCGAATTCGGATGACGATGCAAGGAACAAAATTGAAGTTACATCCTCGAAACACTGAAACCATTTCTGCGCAACAGCAATACATTGTAAGCGCATGACTACTGTACCGCGGCGTACAATTAGGGATTCGTGGCATGATTCAAGAACACGATCAGTCGTGGCAGCCATGTCTGTGCAATGGTGCAGTTGCATGCTTGTCGTTTTTATATCTAACAGGGAAGCGCGGTTTTAAATTCATGAAAACGCCTTTTTGTTCTATTTTTATCATAGTGTTGGTGTGAACATACCGTGTGAAGACGTAGACGTCACGCTGCAGTTTTGCATCCGATTAAGAACAGAAAAAAATGCGGCCATGCCACAAACAGCATCAGTTCTACCTGTCTCTGGCTACGCTGCCCACCAACATCGAAGAATCGAAAAGGAATCCGCCTGATCTCAAACTCGTACTCTTGTATGCCTTTCGTAGCTTGCCGAGACAGCAAAATATCCTTCATCGCAGGGACAAAATCCTGTTTGTCGAAATGAAGGTCAAATCCACCGCGATTTGCCAACAAGTGTCCACAGTAGAAAGCGATTTTGCGTTTCAATTAATTTCAACTGGATGAAAGACTCGAACGATGGGAATAAATTATATCAATGGGGTACAAAAACAAAGTTATACTCGTATAAAGATAGGGCTTGACTAGCATGATCTTTTCGAGGCTATCAAACAGATCGCATTTCTGCGCACCAGCTGTTATTTAAGGTGCAATTTGTTTCGAATTCATTGCAACTGCAAGTTTAAACGAAGTAATCGCCAAAACTGAACACCGTATGCAACTGCTAAAACTGCTAAACATCTCAGAGAGAACATCCACTTACAGCATGCCACTTGCATACAAGAATGCAACAAAATTTTATTAGAACTCTTAACTCAGGGTTTCTCAAACGGGGCCCTCGCCCCTTAGGGGCTGCGGAGCGGTTCTCTGAGGGCCACGAGCTGAGCTCTTCACTAGGTCGCTTTGCCGTGATATTGCATAACCCAAGTGTCAGGAAATATTAAGTATTCGCCAGTTAAACTCAGAAGGGGGCCACGGCTCATGAAAGTTCAAGAACCACTGTCTTAACTACTTTCAATCTATCATAACAGCGAGCTTACTTGGGACAAAGCACCCCATCAGTTTGGGCATGGGAACAAAACACGGCAAGGACATTTTAATAAAAAATTTCTTGTTTCAGTAATTAGCTATGTCTGCCAGTGCATTTGGAGCTCCAGCTGCAACAAATGGCCATGTGGCCAGCCTTCAGTACTGAATTTCTGCAGGAACAAAGAGTATTCTCCTCTTTAGGACTCATTTTACATGATTGTCCTTCAAACATTTCATGGACCATCAGAAAAATTGGTTAAAATATACGGTACTGATTTTGCAGAGCTGAAGAAGGTAAACAGTAGAATTTACTCAAATTGTTCAAATTATTCTTCTTTTTTATTCAAGTCTCACAAATTTTCTTGCTTTTCATTTTGTTTGATTAAAAAATGATTTACAGTTACCTGTGCAAGTATGCTGCATATTTTACTTTTTACTTCATACTAGATTTTTCAAAGGAAAAGTAGAAGTTTTTGGTGGGTTTTATTGCTTCTTTTAAAAAAAAACTCAGTGGATTTTCTGGGATTGGATCCAATTACATCAACCCTGCTTTAACGTGAAATGAGTCATAACATTTGTAAACCATGTAATTCCAACCATAGGTATAATTCTACTTACAGACTGGCCTATGCGTTCCAGATTTTCCAAGAAGTATTTCACTGATTCTCCCTGAAACAAGATATTGACAGATGGAGTACTTTCACAGCTGAAGACAACAATAAACTTATTCATCTTTTAGTGACAAAATGATATCTTTTACAATAACATTTCACATTTGATTATTTTTGTTGTAAGTATTAGCCCACATTATTTTTTGAAATAACATACAACACATGGTTTCTTGACAGTTGTCCAAGGTTTCAGGACTAACCTTGAACAACACAGCAAGTGTCAAGTAGAGCTATTTATTCCCTGCAATGACGTGTTAAAAGATCATCCATGTCCCTGTATTACTTAGCAAACATGTTGCCCAGCAAAATTAGGTAATTCGTTTGATTACCAACACTTTCAATCAACATGATGGTGTGTGATGGAATTCAATCATAACAGGGTCAGTTCCATCATTGATGGTAAGCACTGGTAGACAATTTTTCATAAAACAACACTCTGGAATTGCAATGGTTGTAGTACTGAAATCTTGTATCGTCATTCATCACACTGCAAGAATCAACTTAAGATTTAGAAGCTCAGTGCACTGTTGAACGCATATATCAAGACAACACCATTCAATTTTTGTCTATGAACAGTGAACACCTCAAGATGAAATCAGATATTTAGAACCGAGATATGGTATGTAATGAGATTTTGAGCTCTGTAATTCTATTTGTGTGATCTCAAAAGACAGTTTTAGAGTAATAGAAGGTTTTCATACTGCTTTCCTTTGCTTACTCCTATTGTGTCCCAATGAATAAGAATATACAGAATCACATCCTATTCACAAAGTTTCAAAATTCTTGAAAATGTTTGGACAAATTTTGTTCTCTACAATTTTTATTAAGGATAATTTGAGCCAATAGTGTACATGCTTATACTGTACTAGAATACAGAAAATATAAACTCTGAGCATAGATTGTTAAGTGATAATACTTGAGTTTATCCATGTTTGCAAGTGCTTCTAACAAAAAGAGAGCACCATTGAAAAAGAATTCATAAAGTCAACATCACGAGACAATATTTTTGAACATCTAATCTTTGCTTTTTTCATACCAATTGGAATTCTCGTCGTCTGTCATAAGCATGGCGTATTCCTTCATCTTTCCATAGTTCTTTTATGTGAGGCACATATTGCAAAAATGTGTCAACATCCAGATTCATGCTTCTATCAAATGTCATAACATAGTCAGCTTGTGTTTGGTGACTTTCATCCTCCCATGATATTCCTAATTTATCTCTTGCATCAACCAGAACCTGCACAAACTCAGTATCAATCTAGGTACACAAATTAAGCAAATTTATAAGAATGAATCCACAAAACAAACAAAGAAAACTTTGACAACTACTCACAGTACTTTTCCATTAAAAATAATTATTTAGTTACTGCACTGTTAAAACCTTGATTTACTGTGATAAAACAATACAACAAGAAAAGCTACATAAATTTTGATGCTATGCTGCTCAACTCCAAAATAAATTACAAGCTCCTGCTCAAGCATTTAAATTTGAATCATCATCTTTTAGTGACAGTATTCTTTTCCAGGAGAAAAAAATCTGAAAGCTTACATTTTCAAAAGACTAAATACCAGAATCCTAGTAAATCTGCTAATTTTTGTAAGAAATGTATTTAATAGGTGGATTTAAATAATCTGTTTCAATACAACCAAAACATGCAGTCCAAAACAAACCACAGGATTGAGTTAGCACAGTATGTCAGATGAGTTTTTATAACAAATACTCACAATACAGCATTTAAAACAGCATAGGAACTACCTTCTTCAATGATTGCTATTATATTTTATCATGAGCCTTCTCTTGTGTTTTGGATGTTTACCTAGCAAATTACAACAAAATATTACGCAATTAGCAGTGTCTGTGAGCAATTCCTGACAGAATGGAATATGCTTCTGATAAGCATATTTCATGCCAGAGCGATGCTCACAGTTGCACTTCAGTTGATAAAAACCTTATTACAAACATCAACAGGTTGATTGCTTTAAATGAGTGACTTAGCAATAAAAATAATGATTTAAATCAAGCAATAAGAATCAAAAAAATCCTGTCATTTTAGAGCTTCGTGTGATGTCTATAACACATTTAATTAGCATTCTAACAGGCTTTCACATAGCCTATACAGTTTTAGTGTAGAAGGCAAAGAATTCTTATGATTACACAAGTTAAAACCACTTGAAGCTTCATCAATCAGAGTAACTGCGAGGTCACAGATTCTACGTTATTTAACTGCAAAAATGACATATGGACTGAAATCACCAACCCTTGCAGATTCAGAAGTCATAACTGTTAGAATGCTCTAAGTTTGAAAGTGTAGACTGGCATAAAGTGAAAGTTGCATTTAAATTCCATCAAATATGAAGGCTGTTGACTGTAAACATAGTTATAGCACATATTTTTGAATCATGAAAGAGATACATTATCACTTTGAGAGCCGGCCTACGAATATATCGTACCTAGATTTCGGCCTAAAACCAGCAGTTTTCGGTTGCCTTACCCACGCCATAGCTCCTATTCCGATTGCGCTAGAGAGCTGTTCAAGGGCTCAAATGGATCAGCCAGTCTTCTAGTCTGCACTCGAAAAAAAGTTTTTGGTTCGGGGTGCAGATCTTTTGTGAGTGACGTCATAAGTGAAGTAGTTTTTGGGCATGTTGGCTCATGTTACCTGGCCTAGAGCCCAACCGCTAGGCCAAACTACTTTGCTGAAGTTTTCATTGGAAACTAGGCTAGAGTCCAAGTCTTTTGAGCCTTTGATCAACTTTCTAACGTTTCTGGTTCAAAAATTATGATCTAAAATAAACAAATTCAGTAATTATCTAATTAGTAAAATCTTTATTACTTTAGATCATAACTTTTGAACTGAAACCCCAGCAAGTCATCCAAAGTATCAAAAGACTCGGATAGTAGCCTAGTTTCCAATAAAAACTTCAGCGAAATACTACCATCTAATGGTTGGCGCCCAGGGCCAGGTAAAGTGGGTCAAGGTGGCCAAAAAGTCCTCTAGTTATGACTTCACTCACAAAAAATCCGCACCCCCCAACCAAAAAATTTTTTTTAAAGTGCAGACTAGAAGACTTGCCACATCTTTTTGGTCAGAAGCGCTTACCAGACCGGAGAAATTCCTGCGCAAAGCTACATGCGATCCGGTTGTTTTGGCATGAGAATTCCCAATTTGGCCAGACCCCAAAGTGTTAATATTATAGGTTTTTAACATTTTATGTGTGTATGCCATGAGTGTCAATGAAATTACTGAACTGGCAGTTTCAGCATTGGCATTTCAAAAAATATTTCATTTCATGCACCAGTACTGGTGTTATGAACTTATCTGCATTAAGGGATATTGCATAAGCGCAAAAAAAGTTTGAATGAAAGTTCAGGTATTTCTAGTCAGGGCTGATTGATTTGATAAAATATTTAAAAAATCAAGCAAAAAATCATACACAGTTTTGAAGCTTTCTGTGATTTGTATGACACATTTAATTGGTATTCTAATCGATTTCACATATTATTAAAGAAGGCAGAGATTTTTATGACAACGCAAGTTATAAAAGTGATTAAAGTTTTGTCAGTCATAGCAACTGTGATAAAAGCGGATTAAGTTTTATCAATCATAGCAACTGTGAGATCACAGACTCTATGGGAATTAACTGCGAAAATCATATGTGGACTGAAATCACTATTTGCAGATGTAGAACTATAAGAATGCCACAGGTTTGAAAGTGTAGGCTGGCATAAAGTAAGCCTGTAGCCAGGTTTTCAGGTTTGGAGGAATACATAAACTATTAGGGGGCTAGATTTTTGTTTTTATTAGGTGCATGTTCAAAACAAATTTTTCTGGGACAATAAAATTTGGGGCAAGCAATAAAATTCAGGAACATTACCCTGAATGCCCTCATGGCTACGGGCCTGTAACAAAGTAACAGTTACATCTAAATTCCAGCAAATATGTAGGCTGGTGACTGTAGAAATAGTAGTTTTAGAAAATATTTTTGATTCAGAACCATAATAACACATATATTATAGGTTTTTACCATTTTGTGCATGTAAGTTATACTTTTGCAGAATCTGAACTAGTGAAAGCTGCATTACAATAATCAATTTTAACAATAGACTTTGCACCAAAAAGGCTGGCAAGCTTGTATTTTTGTACAAGCTTCTTAATATGCCATAAGTGCTAATGAAGTTGATGAACTGATGGGTTGAGTCATTTCAATAAATATTTCGTTTTCTACACCAGTACTGGTGTTATGAACTGGTTTGCTTTAAACATGATGCAAAAGTGCAAAGTATGTTTGAATGAAAGTTCAGCTGAATTCTAGTTGCTATACTAGAAGAAACAAAGCACAAAAAGTTTTTTAAAACAAAAACTTTAAAATTAAAAATTACTACTTCTTAGGTGGCCACCCTCTACACATAAAATCAAAAAAATCATTAAAAAAATCTGATTTAAATGAAAAAAAAACGACTTTTTAATTTTTTTGAAAAAATCATGGTTTTTATCAATCCTGAACATCAATACTTGAAAAAATGATCTGAATCTCACATTAAACAGTGTCATCTTAGGTTGCCCTGATTAAGCACCTAGTGGGGTTCTCAGCTGAAGACTGTACATGTAATTTGCTAAGAAACTGAACAAATACCTTGGCTTATGTTCCAGCTGAATACTGCTTGCAAATCTGGTGCCAGACCACACATATGACCAAATTGAACTCCCAACTGAATGAAGCCATATGCATAATCTCAGGCTTCTAAGATCCACTCCTACAGGCCTCACTTTCTTCTCTGGTATGCTGTCCCTCTGCCACTCAGAGAAACACAGCTTGACAACAGCTATCTCTAAGCGGAAGATACTAACCACCTGTAATGAAAGTAACGCAACATGCTCCTGATAGACTGCACTACAGATCCCCTCTAAAATTTTTCATGGAGGACCTTTGAATCAGGATCCTCACCCCTCCAGTTCCTGACTCTCTTATTGCTCTAGGTATTTTCCAGCTTTGGGCTAAAACGGTAAACCTGGCAAATATTTTGTTGCCTGTACACTAATCAATTACCAGCATATCAAATCATTTCCAAAAACATTTTAGGCTACATACCACTGAAACAAGCCTGGGCCTACAGGAGCCACTTTTTAGCAAAATTTTCACTTTTTTGAGACAACAAAAGCAGCTAACACTGGCACTGAGCAATTAAACTTTATCAACATGTCTAAATATACTTCTAGAAATGTTTTTAACACATTCGTTCATGCTTAGCTAGCATTTGGCAGCATATCAAAGCACTTCCATCACACAAATCGCAGTCTTGGTCCAGGTGGACCAAATCAAAAAATCATGCTTTTATCAGCTTCGCTACCGGTAGTTTTGGGTAAAATCCCTAGAATCTATGCCAGAATCCAAGTCTTTTCAGAATTTGATTGACTTTCTAGAGTTACGGGTTCAAAAGTTATGGCCTAAAAATAACAAAATTATTAATTAATCCCCTAATTGGATAAATAATTTATTTGTATTAAGCCATAACTTTTGAACTAGAAATGCTAGAAAGCCAATCAAAGGCTTAAAAGACTTGGATTCTAGCCTAGTTTCTAACAAAAACTTTGAGCAAAATCCTTCCACCTTGCAGTTGGGCCCAGAACCAAGTAACCTGAACCAAAATGGCTAAAAAACTACCCCACTTATGACATCACTAACAAAAAACCCAAAACCAAAAAAATTTTTTTTTCATTGCAGACTCAAAGACTTGCTGCATCTTTTGAGGATTTGAACAGCTCTCTAGCACAATCACGTGGCAAGTTATGGAGTTGCAAAGTGGTGCGAAAATAGCAGCTCATATGGGATTTCTAGGTACGATATGTTTCTATACCGGCATTGAACATGTTAAACAGCCTTTGAACTGCAAAGAGTTCAGATTCTCACTCTGAGACCTAATGCTACTTTGAAAAACTGTTTCCAGCCACGAAATTAAAAAAAACATAACTTTACATTGGCGGGAACTTTATAAAGCAAAAACGTAACTTTATTGACTCCCATTAACTCAACATCAAACATAATTCAGGGTTCCACGCATTTTCAAAAATCATTTTCCATATTTTTGAATACCTTTTCAATACTAAATTTAAGAAGTTCAATACCATTACTTCTCTTTTTTTCAAAATTCTTCATCATGAAGCACAATTTTACACATTGCACAACACTGCATAAATAATGATGTGCTTTGCCTTCGGTGAAATTCTGCTCAGATACTTGAGATTTTTTTCCATATAGAATTTCCACACGTTTTCAATACCTAATGTACATTGTGGCAAAATTCAATACTTTTTCAAGGCCTTAACACTTTGAGAGCCGGGGTACGATATATTCGTACTTCGATTTCGGCCTAAAACCAGCAGTTGTCAGTTGCCTTACCAACGGCCTAGCTCCTCCGCCGATTGCACTAGAAAGCTGTTCAAAGGTTCAAACGGATCAGACACTTTGACATCCGGTTAATTCAAGGGTTCGCAAAAAAACAGCTGGATCGCACGTGGCATTGCGCGGGAATATTTCCGCTCCTGTTCGGGTTACAGACCTGGTCGAAGTGTTAAATGCCGCAGCAAGTCTTGCAGTTTGCACTCGAAAAATTTTTTTGCTTGGGTGGTGCGAGTTTTTTGTTAGGACGTCATAAGTGGAGGACTTTTTGGCCACCCTGGCCAATTTCACCTGGCCCTGGGCACCAATCGTTAGATGGTAGTATTTCGCTGAAGTTTTTATTGGATTCTAGGCTACAATCAGAGTCTTTTGATACTTTGGATGACCTGCTGGAGTTTCAGGTTCAAAAGTTATGATCTAAGTTAGTAAAAATGTTTGACTAATTAGTTCATTAGACAATTAATTAATTTGCTTATTGAAGATCATAACTTTTGAACCAGAAATGCTGGAAAGTCGATCAAAGGCTCAAAAGACTCGAATTCTAGCCTAGTTTCCAATGAAAACTTCAGCGAAATACTTTGGCCTAGCGCAGTGGTTCTTAACCGGGGGTACACGTACCACTTGGGGGTACGAAGCACCAAAGTCTTCAGGGATACACGCTCTGGAAATTTAAACCAGATTTTATTGAACATTCATCGTGATTCTCTGTAGTGTGACGTGCCATCATCCATTCACTAGGGCTGGTTCGTTATACGCTTTCAATATTATATTTAGCTTGCTTGCACAGTAAAAGTACTGTTGCCTAACTTATTTCATTGCCAGTGGTTGAGTGAAGAAGTCATTGCTAAATGTTAGTTGACCATTTATTTCAAGAATGTGTAATGGCAATGCGATTATCACTACATGAAATCGGCAAAGTCCAAGAGGACAGCACCAACAGAAATCACCTAGCAAAAAAGTCGAAGTTCATACGCCCAATTACGCCAGAAGCTAGGGAGGCGTCTCTTTAGTGTAATGGCCCCACGCGCAGACGTCATGATCTTTTCAGAGATTGATCAAGATAACAGTTCAAGTCCCCACGTGAATGCGAGTCGATCATAAAAGTCGGGTCGTTCCGCATCAGATGCTTAAGTATAGTTGTTTTATTTTGGGAGTCAATTGTGATTATTAGCAATGGTGTAAATGGAGATTTGAGCCATGGGGAGAAAACTTACCAGTAGCTGAAAGGGGCCCACTAGCCAATACTAAGAAAAAAAACCTGAGAAATGATGCTGAATCCGGATGTGGATGGGTATACTAAAACCCTAAATCCCCGGAAAATACTTTAAAAATGAAAAAAACAACGTCCTGCTGAAAACCAAAATAATAGTAAAACCGAAGTATAAGCTAAGTGGGGGCCTTATTTTTACATTTAGCTTGCCAGGGGGCTGGCAATTTGCCCCTCTGTCCCCCGTCATTCACGCCGCTTAATATCAGTACATTTGATTTTGAAGAAACATGTCCAAGAAACGCATATATCAAGTGAAATAAGGCCTATCAAGTGAAATAAGGATATGGTTTCACTTGCATGACAGAAAAAGATCGAATACAAAGAACACAGTGCATATGATGCAACAGAGTATTTACTAATGCAAACCTTAAAACTTCAAACCTTAATCGACATTACAATAATTGGCACGGGAGTGTGCAGTCGGGGAATGATTTCAGTACCTTGAAAATCAAAAGGGCTTGATTTGATAGTGGTGGAACTTTACTAAAGCAGGCATTCGTACCGATGGAAAAACAATTATTGCTGGCATGTTGCAAAGTTACGTTCTTGTGTGGCAAGAGAGCCTTACACAGTTGCTGAAGAATTTGTGACACCATGTGAACTATGTTGGTAACAGTTACTACTTGCCTTCAGACAAGGGGTAGGAGAGAATTTAATGAAAGCTCAGGTGGTACGAGTGCGTAGAAGGTTAAGAACCACTGGCCTAGCGGTTGGGCCCTAGGCCGAGCAACATGAGCCAAAATGGCCCAAAAGCTACTTCACTAATGACGTCACTCACAAAAAAAACGCAAACCCCAACCAAAAAATTTTTTTTCGAGTGCAGACTAGAAGACTGTCCAATTCGTTTGAGCTCTTGAACAGCTCTCTAGCGCAATTGGCGGAGGAGCTAGGGTGTTGGTAAGGCAACTGACAACTGCTCGTTTTAGGCCGAAATCGAAGTACGAATACATCGTACCCCGGCTCTCAAAATGTTAAGAAACAATTTTGAAATTCAATACTTTTTCAATACCGCGTGGGAACCCTGATAATTGCCCATCATCATTAGGATATCAAAGGCAGCTGAGGTCACTTTGTCACCTTAATCAAGTTCAAAATAATCACAATGAAAACATTGATCCATGTTACCCTAGATCAGTGGTTCTTAAACCTTTTTTACATATCTTACCCTTTCATCAAACAAGGTTACCAGATTTACCCCAATATACTCAATGTTACTCATTTATTGAACATACGAAATTAACAAATTCTTGCAGTTTAAAATGATTTATAAAAATTTACAATGGCTGCAATTTATGATTCACTAAATTTACCCCTTAAAAGATGAAATTTATCCCTCGGGGTAAATTTACCCTAGGTTAAGAACTACTGCCCTAGATTATTGGTTGCTTTCACCAAACCTGTAGATCTGCATGGCATGGGAACGAAAATTTTAGTGAGTAGGTTCAAGGAAAGATTCACATGCAATGCTGCCATTGACTTGCCACCAATGCAATATTCATTATGAAAGTAGCCATACGGCTCCTGGCATAAGAGGAAATGGCTGCTGATAGATTACTTGTGACACTCAAAAGGGAATACTAGAGGAAGTCCAATGAAACTAAATTTAGTATAGAATCTTCAAGATATTGATGCACAAACAAATTTTACTGCGAATTTTTTGCCCAAATATCACATGCAGAAAAAGCTAAAAAAATTCCGTGTCATATTTTCCATTCCAATATTATTTCTTACTGATAAACAGTTGAGCGAAATAAACATAAATTGCTAGACATAGAAAGAACAAAAAATTATGCAAGGTTTGAAGTAACAGCCAATTAAAGTTAATTGTAATGGCTGAATACCACATACGTGCAAGCTCCAAGCATGTATGGATGTGGTAAACACATTTGAAAACATTTCTATTACCTTCATTCCTTTAACTATATTGCTGTAAATTACAGGTCGAAAGCCTAGCAAGGCCTTTTCATCATACCCTTGACCATGTAAAATCCTCATCTGCTTGAGAAATGTGCTTTTCCCACTCTCACCAGCTCCAAGCAGAAGTAGTTTAACCTGAGCAACAAATGTAATGCCATTTTATAAACAATTGTACCACTTTGACTATCACAAATCCATGTTTTTTTCCTTTCTGTTCAATTTGTCATTTTGTGTTCCCTATAGTTGCAGAGCCAAATACCCAACTTTAAAATGTAATACTAGTTTCCATTAGTTTGATTTGTTTTTTTATAAAAGTTGGCTACAATTTATTCATAGAACTACTTTCAACCAGTATCAAAACAGTGAAAAGAACTCTTAATATCACAGTTAATGAACAATACCCTACAATAACTGGCAAATAGTAAGTAACACAAAATAATCCATCAGTATGTTGAAAAAAGCCTTTCTGAAGTCACATTGTCCTTTCACTACATTTATGTCAAAGAAACCCAATAAATACGGCATCAAGTAGAAGAGTTGTTTCAAAAGTCGACTGGTAAAATATAGAGTAGAGGGTCAAATCATTATAATCCAACAAGGGGTGTAACCCAATGTCACAAAAATGCCTCATTTTTTCATATAAGGTGCACCCACATGTAAAATGGCCTGAAAAAAAAACATAATTGAAATCCATCAAGGGGCAGCTCAGTTATTTGCTTTTGAGTGTATCACTAGGTGGCGTTGCTCGCGATGGGCAAAAAAGACATATTGTAGTAAAATCCATAGTTCTACTGCTAGGAATGAGATGAAAACTGGTATTGTACCATTTTCAAGGGTGAGGAATTCAAAAATGCAATCAAATTTGACA
>Ga0210059_1001239_pt1 | contig 37777 bp, 19 predicted proteins | sample Ectturendosymbi2_FD_188042 | JGI IMG/M metagenome (GOLD analysis project Ga0210059, IMG submission 188042) | Ecteinascidia turbinata endosymbiont from Florida, USA - Sample 2 (SPAdes) (version 2) | ecosystem: Host-associated > Tunicates > Ascidians > Unclassified | place: Key West, Florida... | reverse complement strand
ATGGTCATCGGTCTGTTCTTCTGCGCCACAAGTCACAAGCTGCAGAAAGGGCCATAATCCATTTGTGTAGGCAGGATCGGAAACGTCCGAGACCAATGTGGAGGCGGTCAAGTCGGAACCGCGCTGTTCTTAGCAGGGCCATTCCGAGAGGGTGGGTGCCGATGTCGAGGTGTCGGCAATACGTGAGCGTGGAAATTCTGAGCTTCCTGCAGAACACTGCAAAGCAAATACGTGACATGCAAAAGCGACGGTCAGAAGACACATTAGTTCCTTTCGGACAGTTTGTCATGTTCGAGTTACGAGCGAAGCTTCAAGCTTTGCACGACACGTTCACGTACATGACGAAACGTTCTGTTTAGCGACTTTAAAATAGAAGTTGCGTGTGCGGAATGGGACAGTTCGGCGGTAAAATATGAAATGTGTTTTCCTTTGAAAAGTCACAAAAGTGCGAAAATTCGCACTTCCGTCGTCTGGGAAGCGTGTAAGCGCAAGAGTCAGTCTAGCACTTGTCCCAGATCTTTCCAATTATGCTCTGTTTATTGCGATTCATGATGCATATTATGGATTTCGAAGTGCCATTACTGCATATTCGTACACCGATAAGGCAACCGAAGGCAAGAAAGTACGATATATTCTTAGATTAGTTGTGAAATGCAATCAAAATGATACCTACATACCTACGTGAAAGATCAAGCAGTAGATGCTGTCCAGGAATAACTTTTGTGTAAACTGACAAACGCCTCATGCCAGCTAAAATAAACGTCATAAGCCATATTTCTTTACACACGTGGTCACGATCGCACTAATTTCTTCCAAAATTATGACGGACGGGAAACTACTACGAAGCAAATATCTTTTGTAGCCCAACCTTCAAAGTATTTCAAAAACACACATTTTTTCGCATAAAACATTTGCGACCACCATCGTCGAAACGGCGCCGCCGAACTGTCCTAGACCGTTGCGGGTGTCACTTAAATTTATAGAACTTGAAAGTACTTTTCACATACTCCTGTTTCATTCACTTGTTTCACATCAGCAGTGGCTTGTGATAACTGGCAGATAACATGATGATGAAAAATTACATGAAACATGTTTATCGTCATTTTTTGCCATGGCACCTGTTCTTTTTTGCTGAGACATTTCAGTCAGTTTCCCATAATTTTGTTAAAACTCGCCGTAACAATTTTCACTAGTCTATTTTCGGACATTGTCACCGAATTTACTTAATCTTCTTAGTCGCTTTTTAAAAATGTGTCTATGACCGAAAAAAAACCAACAGTACATCAGAACTTCTTGGTTGCCGTATATGTTTCAAATTAAGTTTGGTTTACACTTTGAATTCCTGTCACGGGAGTTGTTTGTGTACATTTTCGTTTTGGCAATATTTTCGGCAGTGGTTGCCTTTGTCTTAACTACGCGTGGTTCACACATTCCAGTCTCTGCCGGAGTCTCTTGAGTGAAGGTGTTGTAAGTGTTCAACTGACAAAATGTCAACTGACCTTTATGGATGCGTCATTTTAAAATAACATGAACGTTTGGAAATTTTTTAATTCGTGCGGCGTTTTAGTGTTCTTGCTTATTTGTTGCTATCCAATATGTACAAAACGTGCGCATCTACATTTATTTTTAGTCGAAATTGTTCTGTGAAAAATATAAGTCGTGTTTCAGACAACCGTTGAAATAGGTTTCTTCTGAAACGCATTTGGCCATATCTCCCTATAATGTTGCCCTTGATATTCCGTCATTAAAAAAATTTAAACGATGTTGCTTTCAAGTAATTAGTTGGTTTTGATATCAGATATGCACATATTTAGATTTCAGTCAAACGGTCGATATCGTCAAGTGCTAAGTAAAATATGTAGCTGAAAGGACTAATGTGGTAAAATTAGACACTTCGGTGGAGAGCAAACTTATTCTTTTTTGTGCTGACATATACGTGCTACAAAGAATATTTTATTAAACTTAAGGTGCCTGAACCGTTTCAGCGTTTGTGCTTGATTTTCATTCAATCACTGTAGTCTTCTCTTGTGTATTAAAAGCATATTCGTCTGCAGTGACCAGGGCCGCAACCAGCTGATATTTTCGGGGGGGGGGAATTATTGTAACTGATGTTGTACCTAACAACTATACATGCTTTTGAGAAGCAATTGCCTGGTTACGGTCTTGGCAATGACTTATCTTCCTCCATGTTTCCGATGTGCTTTCTTTAAATTTTTATGTTCGTTATGCAAGATGATGTTCATTTATGTTTTGATGAAAATAATTTATCTTCAATCTACCCATTCATGATATATATTCGATGTACACATCACCCTTTTTTAAAAGGAATTCGTTCAAAATACTATGAAATATTAGCTACTCTTACGTAATGGTGAATAAACGTGGTGATAATGCAATCCATGCAGAATAAAACTGTTAACGTAAAGATTAAGCAGTCAGTAAATACAGGTATTCATTCGTAATAAGCAAAATTACTGAGAAGCGAGCTACTTCTATAGCAGTGCAACTTCTAATGAAGGAGTTTGAAGAGTGTGGAAAAATATTCAGGAGCTACCAACAACGTCAGGATATTGCTTCCAGGATATACAGGGTCAGCCATCAATTATATTTTGTGCATAAACTTAATCTCAAACAACGTTAACGGTGTTGTAGGACCAGGGATGTAGCGCTAACAAAAAGGTGTGGGAACGCACCCAAAAAAACTAGACATTTTGAAGCAGTTTCGAACTCATTTTAAATCAAAACACGAAAAAGATATGGGAACGCCGTTCTCATGCGTTCCCGCCTCATTACACCCCTGTAGGCCAGGCAAGGGTATGTAGGCCTAACGTTTTTGCACTGAATTTATCCATAAAGTGCGAAAGTTTATTGGCACACTTACCTACGCATTTGCGCATTTCTCTGAAGAGCCAGAATGGCTGAGGTGCTTTAGGCAGTCCCAAAAACCATAGGATCCAGCCATCTCCAACAAAATTTCAGCAAAGGTCTTGCAACTGGGAAGACACAAAAACGCTTTTTATCAAGTCCATTCACGCAGTGTAGCCAATACGGAATGATTTTAAATGTATTGACCAAGCATCAACCTACATTTCGGAAAAATTATGTGTAGTCACGGTGGAGGTAAAGAATGTGATCTCATGCATTTCAAGGTAAGGCAAAAATTCCACCGGGCAGAGCGTCCATGACAACCCGCGGCCGCTATCTCCGTTTGCATGTGTGCATTGACAACTGCCGGGCACTCGCTCAACGGCTCTTCCACGACGCGGCTGCGGAGCGGCCCGGGGATTTCCCATGACCGTACCCGCAGCCGCAGTGCAGTGTGCATCGGCCTTTAGGCCTACATGTATTATATCTATAAATGCTTTAAAAACTTTAACAAAACTTTTTACGTTAGCTAGCACAAAATGAAGGTAACAATAATCACTTCCTTTTGAGTAAATTACCGTAAAACCTCTATTTGAGCGCCACCTCTATTTGAACGCCACCTCTAATGGAACGCCACTATAAAGGAAGGGTTGAAAAATAGAGCGCCACTCTCTAATTGAACGCCACTTTGATGAATTCTTCTATTTTGGAAATAGTTACGGCTGAAATCTCTTTTCTACCGTGTTTCTCCAAAAATAAGACCTACCCTAAAAATAAGACCTAGCCTGAATTTCCAGAATGATTTTAATATAAGCCCTACCTTTAAAATAAGACCTAATTAATGAAAAGAAAAAACATCTAACACATTGTAAATGTGTAACACATTGTAAATGTGTTAGATGTTTTTTCTTTTCATTAATAAATTTTATCTCAAAATTCTAACCAGCTAGTCGAAAAATAGAGCGTCACCCTCCAATTGAACGTCACCTCTAATAGAACACCACTTTGGGGAAAGAGTTGAAAAATAGAGCGCCATGGCGGTGAAATAGATGTTTTGCGGTATGCGGTTTTGAATAAAACGTGTGGAATAAAATCTATAGAATTCTAATCTAATCTTTGTCAAGGCACTTGACATAAACTTTGCCAGGGAGGCTAACGAGAGTGATGCCCTGGTAGTTAATGCATTCTCTCCCGTCTCACTACTTGTGTGAAGGAATGATCACCCCACTTTGCCAAACTTTCGGTCCCCATACTGAACACCAGGCCACTTGAAACACACGAGTCAGCCAAAGAAATCCCTCTCGATTTAAGGTTTTAAGCATTTTAGATCGGATTTCGTCATTACCTGGAACCTTCCCAGCCTTCAACGTAGTTTTTTTGTAGAAATATGGACAAAAAACACCGTCTACCCTGCCCTGCAAAGAAAAGTGATAGCGCAGTGAACAGCCTCACCTTTTGGGGTGTACTGATTGCCACATAACTGCTCTTACAGAAGATTCAATGCAAGGCCTCTCCTGCATAAAATGAGCCCACAGCAACGCCTTACCGCGGTCCCCTTATATCGCATAAGTTTCTGCGCCAATGGATTTGGATTTGTCCAACAATATAATTGGATTTGTCCAACAATATAATTTGGCAGTTACTACCATGAAATACGCAAAAGTTTACGTATTTTATGGTAGTAACTGCCCAGATTATATACTTTTTCTATATTATATGGAAAATTTTTTGCGTAATTGCTGAAATTATATAATTTTTGTTATATAATTATAATTGCATATTATAATTATAATTATATAATTTTTGCGTATATAAATTTGCGTATTTCATGGTAGTAACTGCCCAACTACAATCAGGGATTCTTAACATTTTTCTTTCGTTTTCCCCTTAGAATGATCCAAAAAAATAAAACTTAAATGTTCTCTAGTTGGAATTCACCTACAGTATTCTATTCTTTATAAGATGGTGGGTTTGGATGGTTGGACATTGAACACAATAGGCAACTTCTACAAGGCTTGGTTACTATAAGCACTCTTCTTTACAACTTTAAAACATGGCGAACATACATATTCGGCAGGAGAGAAAACTGAACAATTTTCACACACGAGGCCTACACGATATTTGCCTTGTCACGAGGAAGGACAAGATAAAGAATGAGACTGTCGTGCAGCGCACATGTTGTAGCTACCTGTTTAGCTATCTTGAAGCAAGGCGCTTACGCTGCGTGGCTTGGTCACATCCACTACTTTTCAGAGTGCCGTTTGCATTAAAAAAACATTCTCAATATTGAACTGAACTCAGGCACGCGAAATGTTGGCCGACCTCATCTTCGTTTCAGAAATGTTGTAAAAAGCGTTCTGCAAAAGCTCAAAATCTCATCCTTCGACTGGGAAACGAATGCCGAAAATCATCTGGCGGGATAACGTCTTCAAGGTATCTTAGAGATGGACTCTAATGGTAATTCTGAAAGCGATCATCCTCTCTTGTAGAGGTTCTGCCACACTATTACTGCAGTATGAGTGGCTGATAATAAATTCCCAAATTTATCTTCTTGGTCGGTTATCTTTGCGTATTGTGGGTTTTGTTTAATTTAATTTTATGCTTTCATGCACTTCGCAGAGCTGATGATGCCTGCTCAAACGCATCACGAGGTAAGAAATGGTGTCCTTATGGACTAAACCAGAGGTGACGAACATGCGGCCCGCAAAAGAATTTCGTACGGCCCGCGAAGCATTCAGACGAGACTTGAATGCTTGTTTGTTTCTGTTGATGAACATTTTTTTCGTTTTTAGCAGGTTTCATAGTATGACTAAAAAGTTGTGCGGCCCGCTTACTCAGCGGTAACTGACAAAGTGGCCCGCGATAGCGAATAGGTTCGTCATCCCTGGACTAAACCATGCTGTCTTGTATCACAGCAATAGTGAGGGAGTAGAAACCGTATAAAATGGCTACGCCCGTGGTGGAAAAAGTAAGCAGCTTTCAAGATGTAGCTGGAGATAGTCATATGTTTACTGTGCCTTGAACACTGACTCTAGTGATGATAATGTATGTGGCGAAATGAAAAGATACATTGTCTGTTAAAACGCGTTTTCCTTTTTGTGTATAAACGTGTAAAACAATCTGCATTTGCTTTGTCCTCTTTGGTCGAAAAACGTCCGCTAACGGGTCGTCGGCAAGTAAATAAATGCCGTCAATATAAGAACTGACTCCTGACCGTGTTCTAACGACTGAATTGCCAGATATTAAGGCTAAAGCACGCAAATGGTTCTGCCATGGTAGATCCACGTAATGCAAAGTTGTTGTAACATGAAATAAACAAGGTGTAAAAACTGAACTTGACTCTGCCCTGTTTTATCCACAGAGGGACTTCATTAAATTATCTCCGGCCATTCATCAGCGGTTGTTAGTTTTGCGTTTGGTGAGCGCAACAAAGCTATATCGTTTGGCGAAGTTGCTAGGGTTAAATACAGCTGTTCTGGAGGTCTATTTGAATGTATATTAGTCTCGAAGAGAGCATTAAATGTTTTTGTATAAACCTTGAGTTGATAATTGCGTTGTCCACGCCTATTCTTGATTTAGATTGGGGCTTCATGGTTGTTCGTCTCTGTTGTGTTTTGCCGCGTGTTGCAGTTTCTATTAACATACTAGGGCAGTTGTAAAATCATGTGTTAGATGCGCGGTTTTTGAGATGAAAGAGTGAAACTAATTGTCAATGTTGCCACAAAATCTGGTACGTGGTTCTGTATGACAATGTTTTCAGAAATAAGTGCGGAAAGTACGTTGCAATATTTTTTTGCGAGAAGTTCTTATATAAGTGATCAAGTGCAAATCAGTTGTTGTTGTTTTCGAAATCATTTGTTGTTGGTTTGAAAATTTTGCTTTTCTTTGCACTGGTAGATCGGCACCAACAATGAGTGACAGCTTGCATCCGAGAGACATGTCTCTCTAGGCGGTCTTGGTTTCACGCTGACAAGAAACTTTCTCATCACGATTTTGGACTATCGGGTTACTAGCGATCTAACATCCACCGTTACGTGATCTGTCATCCACAAGAATTTGTCATTTCATGGGAAAATTATAGGTCGCATGCCCTCAAGTGACCTAATAGTGCAAAGTGTTGGTGACACACTCTTTCTTGTCAACGTGAAAAAGTAGGATGCGATCTATCATCCAGCAGGCACAAGAACGTAGCGCTTTTATCGTAAATGATTAAAAATTGTTTTTACACGGCTGTTTGTGCTGTTCAGTCAACGCAACCAACGTGACAGATCGCATCCTACTTTTTTCATCACGTAAATATCATCAGACTACAAAAAAGAGCAGATATTTTTCTCTGATGTGCAGCTGGTATTAACCGGATCCAGACGAGTGCAATAGGCCGCATGCTGTTGTTTCAAATTCGGCAATTCAACCTCATCATGTTATCTGTTGAACTTCTGATGCCTCTGATACAATACAATGCTGACAAATTTCGGGTTGTAAAGTGCGTTGCCCTAGTGCAGGGTGTTCCCACACAGACGTCCGCGCACCTCAGGGGCCGTGACGGCTGCACAGGCGGTCCGCAAAAGTGTGGCAGGAAATAAACAAGTCGAACATATACATTGTACATCATGTACGCGCAATATATATTTACCTCAGTGAGTAGTAATTGAAATATTTCTTTTGTGACATAAATAAGAAAACAAAAACAGATGCAGGCTTGCCGTAAACGTTTACTTACAAGCTTGCCTGTTAGAAATAGCCCCGAGAATCAATGAATTGTGCAGTGGAAGCTACCCCACCGTACCATTGATGTTGTCAGTTTTGTACAACAAAAACAATGTTCACTGTCATTCATTTTTCGTTTTGTAATATCCTTCCACTCTGGTTGGGCGAAACAATTAATGTGACGTAACATTTGGGGTTAGAGTAAAAACAGATTAACAAATGGGGACCCGTGATCCAAAATTTTGCGAAACCCTGCCCTATGGTATGTCTCACATTAGCATCAATTGTTCTATGATCAGCAAAATTCGCCACATTCGTGCTTTTGAGCATAACTATGTTTGGTGGACGCATAAATGTATTGGTAGCAAAATTGTTAATGCTTGTAAACCAGGTTGCTAGAAATGATGAATCTTGAAGTGACAGTCATTAAATTATATAGACCTTGCTGAATCTGTTTGAAAACAATGAGATGAATTCCTGAGTGTTGTTATCGATTTGCGTAGAACCGACAGGCTGAAGCAGAGCAGGCGCTGTTCAGGGAGAGCAAAGGGCAAAAACTACAATATCGTTGAATTCACTGCCAAATCAGCAGCTAAATTGGAAGGTACGGCGACTTATAGTCAGGGGTGTAGTGGGGCGGGAACGCGTGAAAACGGCGTTCCCACACCTGTTTCACGTTTTGCTTTAAAATGACGTTGAAGGTGTTTAAAAATGGCTATTACTTTGGATGCGATCCCACATCTTTTCGTTAGCACTACATCCCTGCTTACAGCCTTATTGTGGCGTATATGCAATATCCGAAGTCATTTATTCAACATCATGATCATAGGCGTACGGGCAGGCATTTTACTAGGGGGGCGGAAAAAATTTGCCCTGAAAATAACAATTTGCCCTAAAAATAGACAGTTGCCCTCAAACTAACTTTTTCGTTTAATCCGAATGAAGCCCGAAACTTTATGTAAATCTGTTCTATACAGTTAGATTCGTTTATAACGGCTTCCTCTGTAACGTCAATTCGCCCATAACGTTACGTTTTGTTTGGTCGCGATGGCATCTTTTATATGCATTTCAATTCGCTTATAATGTCAATTCGGCAATAACGTTCTTTATGCAATCCCCTAGAGGTGCCATTACAGGCGAATTCTGTAGTTACCCTGCTTGTTAACTCAAGGGGTTGAAGTTCCTTGCGTGTTGTGTTCTCCCAGACAAAACATTTTGCGGTAATTGCTTTTACTGATGCAAATATGTACGCGACGTCTATGACGCAACGCAATGTTTTGAAAGCGACGGTTCCGGATCGTATGATCTTACTCACAAAACCTGCCTGTGTTATCGCTACTGTGCACTTGAGCAAGGCACAGTCGCGCACTCAAAGGTGCCAAGCAATCTGCACATCTGTGCTGCTCGCTTCTAAAACTCCTATTAATCAAAAACTCTATCATCTTAACACCCTGCACCTCTACCCAGCGCAAACTCGAAAACTAACAAAGAAAGAGTTAGCGAATTCTTACACCAAGCTGTTCAACTACCGACATCCAACTTTTCGATTTTTACGGAAAACAAGGTCTTGGACCAGATCAAAGTCACTATGACCAATCACGACTTTGGTCCAGATTACAAACCACACTAGCCCAAATTAAGCGGATCGCCTCCAAGTCAATATACACTGCATCAAATTTTTTTCACCGTTCACGATTTTTGAGAAATTGCGCTTGCCCTGATAAATCAGAGTTGCCCTGAAATTTTTCACTGTGTTGAATATACTTTTTATATTCAGGATTTTTAACAACTTGCGCTTGCCCTGAAAACAGTTTCGCCTGAAATGTTTCATTGTATTGAATATATTTTTACCACTAACGATTTTTGAGCAACTTTGCGCTTGCCCTGAAAAGCAGAGTTGCCAAGGAATTTTTCACTCTATTGAATACACTTTTTACATTCAGGATTTTTGAGCAACTTGCGCTTGACCTGAAGAACAGAGTGTGCCCTGAAAGTTTTCACCGTATGGAATATATTTTTCACCATTCAGGATTCTTGAGCAACTTGCGCTTGCCCTGAAAAAACAGAGTTGCCCTGAAATTTTTCACTGCATTGAAATATATTTTATCATTCAGGATTTTTGAGCAATTCGCGATTACCCTGAAAAACAGAGTTGCCCTGGAATTTTCCACTGTATTAAATGTGCACTCTTATCATTCAGGAGTTATGAGAAACTTGCGCTTACCCTCAAAAACAGAGTGTGCCCTCAATTGACTGTATTGAATACGTATTTTTTATTATTCAGGATTTTTCAGCAACTTGCGCTTGCCCTGAAAAACACAGTTGCCCTGAAAATTTTCACTGTATTGAATATGTATTTTTCATCATTCAGGAATTTTGAGCAACGTGCGCTTGACCTCAAAAACAGAGTTGCCCTGGAATTTTTCACCTGTATTGGAAGGATTTTTATCATTCAGGATTTTTGAGCAACTTGCGCTTGCCCTGAAAACAGGGTTTGCCCTGAAAATGTCCACTGTATTGAATATACTTTTTACATTCAGAAGTTGTGAGCAATTTGCGCTTGCCCTGAAAAAACAAAGGGGGCCCTGAATTTATCGTACTGTATATGTATTTTTTATTATTCAGGATTTTTGAGCAACTTGCGCTTGCCCTGAAAAACACAGTTGCCCTGAAAATTTTCGCTCTATTGAATATGTATTTTTTACCATTCAGGAATTTTGAGCAACTTGCCCTGAAAAACAGAGTTGTCCTGGCATTTTTCACCTGTACTAAAATATTTTTTATCATTCAGGATTTTAGCAATTAGCGCTTGCCCTGAAAACAGAGTTTGCCTTGAAATTTTTCAAGCCCGGGGGGCGGCCGCCCCCTCCGACCCCCCGCCTCGTACGCCGATGATCATGATGAAGGCGGCTTTTTCCAGAGTCGTTGCAAACGCACCGTTACATAATCTTCAAAGGGACTTCTGCACGAAAGCTGCAGTACGCAGCGGTAATGCGTCTTATCTGTAAGGCGAAGAATTTGAAAGCTCTTGATGATACTGCGCCACTGTTCGCCGACACCCATTTGGCGAATTACAGTCGATTGGCTAATGCACACCAGTAAGGTCAAAAGCAAGAATAATTCCTGGGCGCTTGTATGGCTGATTTAATTTTCATTGCAACCTCCTTGAGAATCATGCGCGAGTCTTCGTTTCTAGGTGGCTAAGGTGCTCTGCTCATCTACCGTTTGACAGACTGTACATAACATCTTTTAAGTCACGCTAAGTGCGTTGCTTCAGTGAATGCCTTGCATGTTAGTGTATAATGGTGGTACACAAGGAGATTTTGTTGCAAAAAAGTCGTTGAATAATCTTATTCTTAACATTTAAAATCAAGCTTTCATGCTTTTGCGGAAAGCGAAAAAGAAAGCGAAACAGGGGCAAAATAGCGCAGAAGCTGTAACCAATCTCGTGCGAGAATCACAAGAGAGCAAACTCGTAAGCGAATAAGTCAACACGCGCTTTCATCCGAAGTGCAGGCTTGGCGTCACTCCAGGAAATAATTCAAAGCGCGTGATTCAACGATGCGTTCGCTAGCAACGCGCTGATCCGAGTTCGCCACTGTTGCGTTCTCTTCCCGAAGTAATGCAGTGCAGTAAACGAATTAAATGCGGTTGTTTGCTTACGAATTTAAAACATCGAAAGTCGTCTGACGAAGGTGACAGTGTGGGGTGGCCGCTCTATCCCATAATTAATTAAGTCAATTACATGTTATGCGCTATCATATTCTCTTGTGGGCGTCGCTCAAACGTTAATGGCTTTAGCCTCATAATGACTTTTCAATGCAGTTGGATGTTGCGGATAATCCAACTGGAACTTCGAGAGTTACCAAGCCTTTTCAACTTGCTAGGGATATAGCAGACTATAGTATCTTTTAAGGTGTTTTTGGCTCTACTTAGCACATAAACAAAAACTAGGATGAGGCCTGAAGCCTGCAAAATTAGAAATGTTGTCAAATTTCAAGGTAACTCTGTTACACGCTTTGTATCGCTGAAAAAGAAATTGCGGACACCACGACAGTGAGCACGTGATGGTCAAAACCTCATCCGATGAAGTGGCGACCGCAGCAGTCCTGTTTTTTTCCAGTTGCAGACACGTTCTTGTTTGTGTGGATGTGATGCTTGCCATGAGGTTAAAACATACTGTATTTAAACCTCATGCTGAAGCTGCCCATGCACACAAAACACATGCGTCGGAAAATGCGACTTTTGCTGACTATTGGTTCCAGCAACCTTTCTTGCGACTGCATTTTGATTTGAAGTTTTTGTCTTTTGTCGACTAGATGTCCAGGTGCTTTTTCTACGAGAACGCACTAACGACTTAGCCGTTTTGGGGGGAATGGGTAACATCGTGTTATTTGGGAACAGTTCTTCAGTGTTTCCCATCCCCACAAACTTAATTCATAGGTGTGAATCAGATTGGTTGACCAAGTTAAGACAATAGTTAATAGTGGCTCGCTCTTGGTTTTCAAACTCACCCTTTTTCTAAAATTGCGCGATGCAAGCTGTGATTGGTCAGACGTTATAGTCGGTTCAAGAGGTCAAAATGGTTGTACAGGGGATTACAGCCAGATAATTGTTCTGGGTTCTGTTGATCAGATTGTTGTCCAGGGCTCTGCTATCCCCAGTTCTTGGCGAGGTTGCCTATAGTAGGACTCCAGGTAAAGGTGACGAGTAACCTAGGTACATATACGTCAGTTGAGGTATTTTAGTTGCTTTTACTGTACTAGTTTCTTAGGTTAAGTTGCATGCTGTATGCTTGTTAACTGCCTTATGTGCTTACGTTGAGGTGCATGCTCAGGACCCGTTCACAAATGACGTCATGCTGCAAGGGAGAGGGGTTGATGACTTTTCTGTCGCTTTGTGACGAATGGGAGAGAGAGGTATATGAATTTGTGACAACAAAAATTGTTGCCTAAGGAAAATGAAGTTTTACACCTATTTAGAAAAAAAACTGGAATGGATGCTCAGCAATCAGCGATATATAGTGCATAGGTTTCTTGGCACCCTCACACTCACAACCCACCGTGATCTTCGTCGTATTCCACGTCAGCACGGAAGCACTGAGATACGTCCTATCAGCCAAGATGACAAATGCCGCGTTCCTATTGTTTTGACATCTGCAAAGCTGTCTGTTGATGCATGTTGAATATTGTGTTAGTCTCCCAGAACCCAACTATGTTGTGGCTGATTAGCACAAGATCGATATATGCAGGAATTCATGTTGAATGTGATGGACTTGGAAATAAAGGAACGGATGGAAATGGTCCTTATATTGACTTATATTGTGATAAGACCGGGAAAAGACTCATCTTCAACAGCACTAAGCCACGGCTTAGACTTCGAAACGCTATTGGATTTGAAAGAGTTAGAAGACATTATCAGAAGTGGAATTGATCGACTGGTTAAGCCAATTGTTGTTATAACTGTTGGCAGAGGCCCGGACGAAAATCCATGCTACCAAAAAGTTATAAAAGTTGGCGTTCATCACTTGCCCAAACATAACCTTGATGCCTTGTTTATCGCAGCAAACGCCGCTGGACGAAGCGCTTTCAGCAGGGTCGAATGAACAAGGGCACCGCTATGTCGGGAACTTTGCGGTTTGATCCTGCCCCATGATAATGTTGGAACAAGAAAGGTTTTACCACTGACCCAGAACTTGAAAAAAAGACTTTGCTTTAGCTGGCAAGGTGTTGGAGAAATTTGGTCTAAACTCATTGTCGTCGGCTTTGCAACTGTTGCTGAATATATCTAACAAAACGAGTCTAAACCAGCTGAACAGCACCTTGTTTGAAAAAGCCTTGTAGGGTATTTTGAGCCGAAGAAGCCAATAACTTAGGCAGATTGTAAAATGTAATAACGAGAAGTGTTGCGCAAAACCAAGAAGTTCCTATTTCCGGGAGATTGCACACAGACTTCTTTCACAAACTTTGTTGCGTAGACAAGCGAAGGCATCAAAGTGGAAAACATGCAAGACGTATCATTTGTATTTTACTTCACTGTTAGTAGCACGAAACCACACGCAAAAGCAACAAAAAGTGCAAACTAAATTAGTGCTTTCGGTAATAGTGGCTGCCAACTGACTACGCGAGATGATATTGATAATCGCAAATGCAGAAAACGCGGAAAGTGCTGAATGCCAAGAAAATCATGTGGATCGTACAAAACAGACTGTTGCAGAGGAGGATATTCCGGCGATTCCAGTCCCTGTGTCTACGTGTGATTACTCATTATACTCGTCTTCGGGAAATGCATTTTGAGCTAAGTAATTCCTAAACGAGTTTTGTTGCGTTGGCCAGTTTCGGGCGTTCGACTTTGCTTTTAAGTGAATTTTGGTTAAGTGGTGGGAAGCTGTCCAGCAAACTACCACGTGTGTATTCGCCAGTTTTTATGTGTGAGACCTCATGAAGGTGCTATTCTGTTTTGTAGCTCAAGTGTTGGTTGTAGTAAAGCACTGAAAGAGGTGATAAGTGAAAGCCGAATTTAAGTTTGTTCTTAAATCTGTAATGACGAGCGTCATCACTGCTTCAGCGTTCAAGCAAGCGTAAGCGATTCTGGTGGAAGCACATACTAAAGAGTCATTCCATCCCAAGTTGGAGTCTCCTCTTTTCTCACATCACCTTCACCGAGATTGATAGAAGGAAAAAAGACGATGTGAGTGACTATTGTACAATAGTTGTTGAATAGGAGTGGCATGACTGAAACGCGGAATTTGCAGTGTCTCCTGCGCTGTGCCCCATCGCTTCTGGAAGTTCACGGGGTTCCTTTGCTCCAGTTTATAAAGGGCTGTTAGTTGCTCTAGTGACCCGTTTGAGTAATTTTGTTCCTGAATGGAAGTAACCTGCATGCCAAACAAGACTGAAATTTTGAGCAAGCACACCAATCCATAGCAAAGCAACAATTTGTCTGGGTACAGAATCCGGCTGAAAAGCAACAATTGTCCCTGGCCAAACCGTCGCTAAATCCTCAAATTCTTGAAACGAGTGTTTTCGTATCCAACATGTTTTGACAACAGCTACAGCAAAAATGCCAGCGGTATATTATGCAAACATTTGCGACCTTCCCATGTCTGAGTGCTAAACGGTGGAGGCGCCGGTGTTTTGTGTGCTCATTCAAGCTTCAAAAATGCTATTTGATGTCAACCCATGTTTTTGTTCACAACTTTTGCGTGACGCAACGCTAAGCGTTAATCGTGAATACTGCGGTACTAATGCCGTTGGGGCCATAAAACGTGGGATGATACTGCCAGAAACTAGGTTATTCGTGTAACTACTCTAATGCAAAATATATAGGGGCTTGACGGTCCGTGCTGAATATCTAATTGCAGATTGGTGGACGTTATTGTAGTGGATGCATGAGCGCTTTTGTATTTTGTGCATTTCTTTTGATTTCACGCATTTTCTGTTCACGATTCGATGCAATGTACTTGTTTGTGAACAGCTTAGCATTTGACAATGATAGCTTGCTAATCTACATCACGGCATTTGGTTTCTGTTTCTGGTCGCTACTGTGAACGCTCAACATGTTATTCGACGCTATTATATACTGAACCGTATGAAGTTACGTTGCTATGACTTCACATTCCCTTGTATTGGAGAGCTTGTTCCAATTATAAGTATAACAAGGAAAGCAATTAAACATTTTAATTGTTCCTGGACGTAGTGTTGCAATATTAAACTAGGGCTGCGGTTAAACGTAGGCTTTTTTACACTTAATCAGAATGCTCAACCTTAGGAAACAAGAACAGAAACAGGGTAATACGGTGAACTGTGACTGTGAACATATGTCATCGGCTAACATTAATGTCGAGATCTGAGCAATAAGCAAACACGGCTGATATTGCATCATGCAAAAAGGCGAAGATGCTTCAGGGTACAATATAATCAATGAGCCAAGTAAGGACACGTTTCACTAGAGAGAGAAATAGTTATTTCCCGAAGTGTTGAAAGCCCTAGTCCGGCCTAGCTTCGACTTGGCATCCTCAAGATGTCAGGTCGCTTGAAGAAGGCTGACTCGCACTCTTGCAGCAATTAGGTTGACCCCTCATCATGTGAGACAACTTTCTTGGAAGCGTGCGCCCTTTTCATCACACCCTTCAAGCCCTACATTACACTGTCGAGACGAGACCAGGTTGGAAGTTGGTGTTTAGTAATCATTTTATTTTAAACTGTAACGGAAGAAAGTGGTTTGTCTCAATTCCGTCGCCCTTTGTTGCGGCTGTGACAACGCTTCTCTCTTTTAAGCCAGTTACTGCGTTCAAAATGGCGAAGACGCAACTTAATCAACATCAAGTGTGCGAAAACTAAGCCTTTGGCTATTATTACCCATATTAACTCTTATCCGATCCAACCCAAAAAATTGTAACAGGGTACCTACCACACATCTGCTTGCTATTCTGTGGCACACCACGTTGAACCAAATTGACGTACCATGTATTGTGTAGCATTTTCAGGAAAATGACACACAGCGCTATTTTTATGCCATGGTCACAATTCATTTTCAAAATCTATTGTCCATTTTATCCATTTGTATTTTTCACAAATCTCACTAAGATACAGTTTTATTTAAAGGGGAAGTTGAGTTTGGCCGTCATTTGAAAGATTAGTTCACAAATCATCTTGAATGTGTGGCCGCCGATGGCTCCTCAGGTGTATGAATCACGCTTTGTCGACAATAGAGATTTTATCACAATGGCATACTTTTGCCTGTAGGCCTCGGCAATTCCGTAACGAAAGGTGCTTATGGTCATTACTCGTATTCACGGCTTCGTTTCGTAGTGCTCAACATTTTTATAAGTTGTTTATTTACACACACTTACAGCCACTACTGGCAGAGAAGTCTTTGAAAAAAAGGACGGTACATATTTGGTGAAGATCATAGGGTTACTTGGGGACATTGAGCAATTTGCTGTCTGTTTTGATGGCAACCATAACAATTAACTCGTGTGTATTTTTTGCCGTTGTAAAGAGTTTTTCACATACACTGCAAATTTAGCCTTAGTTGTAGTTGTGCGTGTTTGCAGTGCTATACCAGGCATTATCAATTGTGTCACTGCGACAGAACAAAGGTGATGGACGCAGCTCTCACCAGAGATGCGTTAGTTGTTTCAAGAAGCATGCCGAAAAATACACGGAGAGATGAGTGTCGGAAGTTTGTTGATAATTACGCATTGCCCTAAAGCAGCTGTGCCGCTAGCTCATCGGGATGACATAATGCCGACATTCAAAACTATGCTTTGTTAGCAAATGCACACTTCTGTTTTTTGTATGGCAATTGTACTTTTAATTATTCGTAGTCGGACGCCGCAATACGAAATCGACCCAAGTGATACCTATTTACGTTTTTTTCTCAATAATAGTGGAAAGTATTGTTGGAGAAAGAAAATGCGCTGCTGAAAATTGTGAAACGCACCTTTATAACGGTATAGTCAATCAGCGGTTGATGATAAAACAGCTGATTGCAATCGTGAAGTAAACTGCATTGAACGTTGCATTGGTGAGCTTGAACTTGTAAATCAAATTGAACTTGTAAATGTAGTGGATGTGGTAACCCTCCCACCTTGCTTCGAATGGACAGTTCAAACATAGTAAACTGGCGATAGATGGGCAATTAATTGAAGAACGAGCGCAAAATGCACGATGATTGATCGGAGTGGCCGAGATTGCACTTGCCACCCATACTAGACAAATGTAGATAACATTGAAAATTATAATGTGCACAAGCAGATTTCTCTCGCACTGTGGCGTCTTCAGCAGGTCCGTAGTTTGCGGCACGGTATTTCCAAAGTATCACAAGGTGGTGTCATCAAAAACGAAGAAATGTATCAATTAATAATTCTATCAGTGCTCAGTAACATGGCAATTGAAATGTTTTCTTAATCAGTCTCCTTTTTAACAGCGTATTAATCCCGAAGAACACTTCTTCACAGAAAAAATGTCAAATGACTTCACAGAAAAGGGGAGCGGAACGTCGGAACGAGAATATTGAAAGTATCACGGTAGCACCATCATTCTGGTTTGTTCACTCGAAGTTCCGTGATATAACGTTGCCACCTGAGTTGCTGAACTCCATGTGCTGCAGTAGATGACGTGTGTCATGATGTCAAGTCAAGTCATGTTTGCGCTGTAAGTACTCAGCAGTAAAACACATTTCAATCGACAAAGCTTGAAACAAACAGCACAGGTTGGGCGAAAGACGGCTAAAGCAGTCACTTAATCAAGCCCAGCCTACACTCAATGAGTGTCAAGTTTCAATATTACAGGTGAAGCACAAAACATGAGTTCAAAATGAAACAAAAACAAAACAAAAAACAAAAGTGTGCTCAGTTTAAGGTCAACTCTCAAAAACATCTTAAAAATCACGTACTGTAAATATCACACATAAGAGTCAATACCCAGCAAGCATTCGCGATTTTACTTGATTTGAAAACGTATGTAATGGCATCGTTTTGATATTATTGGAAATACAACCCCATGCAACAGGTTCTACATATTGGAGCATTTTTTTTACCATAATCAGATCTAACACGTGATGTCGCCGAGTAGACGACCGTTTTTGATAGCTCTTCGAGTGTGATCAATAATTTCGTTGACTAAGGCGATAGAGTGATAGAACACACGGAAGATTACGTTTCAAGCATAATCATAACACTGATTTTAGCCATTTTAACAGATGCAGACATTTCATATTTAGCATGGCTGCCAGACGTAACCTGCAGTATATATTTGAAAAGGTTCAACTGGTAAAGCTCACAACTAAAATTAAGCAAAACAAAAATACACTAACGTTTCGGACAGTTATCGACCGGCCTTCATCATAACGCAGAACAAGACTGAGCAATATTCATCGTTTTTTAAAGCACAACGCAGTAAAACAATCTCATCACTGAAATAAAAATGCAAACGTCATTTCTCGGGATTAAAATATCATGATTGGAGGAACTGCGTGTGCTTGTCGATATTATACTGTAAAACAATGGTCTTCAACCTTTATTATGTAATCGCCTCCTACAGAAACTTTGTTTGAAAATTGCCCCCTACCTATAATTTTTGTGTTGACTAAAAATATCATTTTGTTTTGAAAATAATTGCTGTGCTAATGAAGTATAAAGGGGCAATCTAGTTAGCACAAAACAAAATGAATAAACAAAACAAATGCAAATGCATTTGTAGAGTAAATGTTGTTTACTTACAAAAAAACAACTGGTTCTAAGCAACGTGATTCTTGGGGTGGGGTATGGTGTTTATTTGCAAGGTTTTTCAAAGCAGTTTGCAAGTTGGTCAGCTTAAGTCTTTTGGCGTTGCCACCGGTCTTGTTCATGTCAAGACGATCGCGATATTTATTACGCGTGTGTAGTACTTACCAGAAACCTTGCTCAGCAATATACAGAAACCTTGCTCAGGAAACGCCAATAATATTAGCTTCGCTTTTCCACAAAGTTCTGGAAAACGCTCACTGCATTTAATTTAAAACTTTCGTGTGTATGAAATATAGCGCGGCTTCATCGTCGCTTTCCATGTCGATGAAACATTTCTGGATGGTGGAATCGCATTCGCTTATACTAGTTAGCTGGAAAAAAGGTATTTCGCATCCAGTAACTTGTATGCAATGTAGCTTTCTTCGTGATCTCCACAACAGAATGACTTCATAGCAAGCTTCAAACAACAGGTGGTGAAAAGGATTTTTTGGACTCATTAGTTCAGCGAAGATGGGGTGCTTGGGTTTACTCTCTAGTCTAAGCTACTCCTTTCTTAGCCTACTGTTCTGTTATACTCCATCGTCAGATGAATACAATACAGCTATATCCACAGTACAGCAAAACACTCGAAGTGACTGAAAAAACACGATAAGCATGTTTTACAACTTACGGCTAGCTGTTACTAATTTTACTAACCATTAATTGCTACATAAATCATGTCGCAAAAGTCATATTTCCAATATTTTTACAACAGAACACACTGCAGCAGGCCTAGATTGTTTTGCTCAAGGTACTAACCAAATACTATGAAACACATGAGAAAGGACAGTCGTATTTTTTGTCTACGAACAATGGCTTGGCAATGCTTTACCGAAGGCTATGAAAGCTTGTTTCAAAGCAGTTTTGCTGATAATAACACACTAGTGTTGGAGGGATTTGTGACAGTTCACGAGGAAAAGTCTCTAGGCTGACCTTGACGGCAACTGCAACTCGCAATTAATAATCGCTATCGCTGCGAAAGTCGATACGATGATTTAGTGGTATCATTGTTATGATTGTTGGGCCCTTTTTAATATCTTCAAAAGAGCTGAAGTTTCCTTCTAGAAAAATGGAATTTTAGCTATTGGGTATTTTCCAATAGTTGCTTTTATTCCAAAGTAATAATTATTGTTTTTTTGTAATAAATTCAAAATTCTCGTATGTTTCAACTTGCAGAAATTGCCCCCCTGGAAACTGAAATCGTCCCTCAAATCTTGTAAATAACAAAATCGCCCCCACAACCAACAAAATCTCCCTCTGCGGGCAATTTCACCCACGTTGATGACCACTGTTACAAAGCATGCTATTTTCCCGATTCGGAACAAGCTGCTAAACTTGCACGAAATGTTGCTCAACTGGTGACTAATGTTCAGAGACGTATACTCAAGGGTGTGCTGGGTGCGCGGCGCACACCCTGTCAAACTGATCCTGACGTGACATATACCAGATCGTGCGATCAAGAGAAAATCGCAAAAAAGCTAGAAAAATATTTATGTACGTCTCATTGATTTCCTGACTCAAATTTCAAAACTTCCCATTTTTGATGTGGCAATCCAGGGTGCCCTGATACAGCCGCACACCTTTGCGTGTAATAAAAACATCAACATATTAGCCAGGACACAGTCGACATTCAACAATTTGCAGTTCAACTGGATTGAGCACAATGGCGTATCGGTTCTGTTCCGCCAGTAGTTGTATGTTTAACAACCACATTCTAAAGAAATGAAAGTTTTTTGTACTTTAAGCACATTCTTTGTTGTTTTGCAGTTTAGCATATTTCAATATGGCAACCCTGGTTGTGCGCCTGGAATGGCGCACATCCTCCGGACTCGACTAATCGCAATCGACGAGACATTCGCGCAGAGCCACTGACTGTTTTTGCAACTGGGAACTGCCCAGTTGCAGGGCTGAGTCTATTTTACTCACCTCTTTGTTTCTATCTTTCAACCACATGTGTGCGCCGGAATGGCGCACACCTTTGGACTCGTCTGCTCAAATTTGACGAGACATTTGCGCAGACTTTTTTTGCATTTGTGAACTGCGCTGTTGTAGGCCTGAGATTGGTTGCAGTGACTTTTATCTGGACCAGCTCTCGTTTACTGTACAAATCGAAAAAACGGATCTCGGTAGTTCAACAGCTTGATATAAGAATTCGGTAACTCTTTCTTTGTTCGTTTCCGAGTTTGCGCTGGGTAGAGGTGCAGGGTGTTGAGGTGATAGATTTTTTTTGATTAACAGGAGTTTTAGCAACGGGCAGCACCGACGTGCAGATTGCTTGTCTCCTTTGAATGTGCGTCTTTAAGTGCCTTGCCCCTTTCACGCCAGTGCTCCTCTAGTGGCCGGAATTTTTTTTATAACTGTGGCCGGCACTTTTTGATTATAACTCGCCAGGCGCTATAGCTAGAGCTCTGGTCTAACCCTCTATGGATGCGGCAAGTCTTCCTGGTTCCATTAAACAAACGCTTTTTTATTTGGGTTAGGGGTTCACCTGGGAGGAGCTCCCAAAGTGGGGGTGTTTTTAAACTTTTGATCAACTTTGATTAACTCTGGGACGCCAATTCCATTACCCAAAATTTGGCTCAAACTAGTTTTGGAAACTGCATGATCTCCCGCGTCTATACAGCCCTTGATTAACCTTCTAGCATGTCTGGAACCAAAGGTATGGCCCAAAAACCCATATTACCCCAAAATCAGAAAATTCCAGAAAATGCATTGAGTCTCCCACTGGCGGCTTGGGCGGATAGCGATAACGTGCCGTTGCAACATGCTAGCGAGCTATTCGAACCCTCGAAAGACTCATGAAGTCTTGTAGTTTGCACTGAAAAAAAAACTTTTGAGATTCGAGTTTGGGGTTTTCGGTGGGTGTGGTTAGAAAAAGGGTAGATTTGGCTTTTTTTGCTTGTTCTTTTATGACGTCATCACCCGGACAATGGGCCAAAATTGTGGCTCAAAATTTGGTTTTCTTCTAGGCTGGAATATGAAGCTGTAGAGGCCCAGATCGACCTCCTAGCGTTTCTGGTGCCCAAGTTTGGGCCAGAAGACCCCAAATCCTTGAGGAAATGGCTGAGTAATTTCAGGGGATTTCCCTAATTAATTTATGCTTATTTTGCCACAACTTTTGAACCAGAAATGCTAGAAAGTTCATCAAACCCTCTAAAGACTCGTATTGCAGCCTAAAATTCAAAAAATCTTCGAGTCACAAAATCTGATGGATTATTCGACTCCCAGGATACGACGTCATTATCCAAATGTAAACAAATATGCATAAACATCCTCTCAATATGTAAACATCAACAAAAAACCCGTGATCTCAAGCTGAAAAATTTTTTTTCCAATCTAAACTACTAGTCCATGTATCTTTAGTGGGTTTGAACAGCTCTCCAGCCTATTGTAACGGGCAGTGATGGCCATATACAAACGGGGTGTTTTCCACCCCAGGTTAGTGTTTGAAGGGGTAGGAATTTTGACTAATTTTGTTTTTGTGGCTTAATTTTTGATTTGGGGCATAAATTTTGATCCAGATATGCTATAAAGCCAATCAAGGACTCTAAAAACTCGTAGGATATTCTAGTTTCGCAAACATATTAGGCCAAAATGTGGGCTCATTCGATGGGCGTCCAGGGCCGGGTAAAGTAGGCCATAAAAACGCTAAAACACCCCACTTTTGACGTCCCACCAAGATAACCCCAAATCCAAAACTGAAATTTTTTTTTTTGACTCGGAACTACTAGACTTGCTGAATCCGTAGAGGGTTTGAACACCTCTCTAGCTGCAGCAGCTGGCGAGTGATGGTCTAACAAAGTTGCCAGCCACAATAGTGGCTGGTGCGGGCGTTAAAGGGTATTAAGCGCACAGCTGCGATAACACAGGCAAGTTTAGGGAGTCAGACCATACGATCCCGAACCGTCGCTTTTAAAACATTGCGTTGCGTCATCAGAGTCGCGTACATACAGTATTTGCATCAGTAAAAGCAATTACCGTAAAATTTCTTGTCTTGGAGTACACAACACGCAAGGAACTTCAACCTCTTGAGTTAACAAGCAAGGTAACTACAGAATTTGCCTATAACGGCACCTCTAGGAGATTGCATAAAGAACGTTATTGCCGAATTGACATTATAAGCGAGTTGAAAAGCATATAAAAGATGCCATCACGACCAAACAAAATGTAACGTTATCGGCGAATTGGCGTTACAGACGAAGCCATTATAAACGAATTCAACTGTATAGAACAGATTTACATAAGGTTTCAGGTCCCATTCGGATTAAACTAAAAAGTTAGTTTCCGGGCAAGGTGTCTATTTTTAGGGCAAATTGTTATTTTCAGGGCAAATTTTTACCCCCCCCCAGTAAAATGCCTTCCCGTACGCCTATGCTGGTCGTTTTAGCATATGGACTACTAGGGTTGTTAGTTTTACTATAATTCATCGTGAATATCGAACATCAGTACCTACTGTCGAATATGAAAAAAATAACTTTGTTCATCCACTCTGTTCCGGGTTCTGCAGACGAACTGCAGAGTGCACCTGGCGATGGAAACGATTACACCACGTCAACTCATCACGTTCTTCGACACAGCTTGCAGTGCCTCGAAGTAATTAATCCTCGCGCCTTTGTTTCATCGTCACTTTAGCATCATTTACATTGACTGACAGCGCTTTAGTACTGGGGAAAAGCGTTGCAGCATGAAAAAATCGTTCCAGCAATGCCCAAAGTATAAATGCATGTGTCATAAGAATTGTTATTTGCCTTAATGGCTTAACGAACCAAAGGAAGTTCTCTTAGAACTCTTGACTCCTAAAGTCCAACGAATTCTTTACTACAACATTTTTTAATTGTACTCTGTCACTCGGAGATAACTCTAAATGACAATTAAATGTTGTTTTCAGGCTATAACTTGCCAGCACTCACGCTAGGTGGCCAGTCAAGGGCTGTAAAGACGGAGTTTTCGCCTATGTTTATTTTAAAAGAAAAAACAAGTAAATTGCCACTTGAACCTTTTTATCAGGTCCTGATAACGTCATTCAAAAATCGCTTGATCTCCCCCAGTCATGTCGTCATACCAAAAAAGTTCATACCGAAAAGAGTCGGGATTTTAAAAAATCGAAGTTAGGAGGCTTTCTGCTTCATTAGAGGGTTTGGATAGCTCTCTAGCTCTATTGGTTGGTGAGTCATGGCGAAATATGTACCTGCCAAAATTGTCTCTCGCGCATCCGTTAAAGGATTGAACCTTCAGTGCCAATGAAAGGCAGGGTGTGGTGTGGGTGGCTCAGGGCGAATCCAGCAAGGACGTCACCCACAAACAACGTCAAATCTAAAATTTCCCTTTTTAAAAAAATCGAAATTACAAGACTTACCGCAGCTTTAGAGGGTTTGAATAGCTCTCTCGCTCTATTGGCTGGCGAGTTATGTAGGAGCCAGTGGGTGCAGAAAAAGGAGGGGGCCAAAATTTCCGCATTTTTAAAGTTAATGAAAGGATTTGGATGTGAGTACAATGTATATGACATTAAGACTTTGGTGGTTAGATTTTGATAGATTGTGTTCATTAAAGCGAAAATTTAAAGTTTTTGTGTTTGTCTAATATAAGAATGGCCGCATGAATATGTAGCCTAAGTTTGTAGATTACATTGCAACGCTTCAGATGTGCTTGCTTGTCCTTGTACTTAAAGTGGTCTTCCATTGTATGTGGTCTCTCAATGAAAACTAGTCGAGCACACCCCAAATGTTTTCGAAAATAGTTTCCTAATTCTTTTTCTGAGTGCATTCATGTTTCACGAAAAAAGGGCACGAAAGGAAGGATTTTCCGAATGGCAGTTATGCTTTCTTGACCTTTTCTTGAACAATTGTTTTTGTGACGTTTGTCAAAAATATTTTGTTTTGTTTGTTTATAAATCAGCTCAGGTATCCATTTTAAAGAAATTAAAATTTAATATTTTGAAATTCCTTTTGTATCAATTGATAAGAGTTGCCAGTTTCATAGAAGTCATCCAAGAGACTTTCAATTACCACTTCATCATGCTGTATTGGAGACAAACTTTCCCATTTACTGAACAATCGTTTGTGGGCGATTTTTCAGTAGACAGTCGTTTTCATTTCGGTGTTGTTTTTTCGTCAATTAAACATCCCAATATACCAGTTGTCCGTCTGTTTCTACTTCTTTTGGAAAACTGACGCTTGAATGAATTTTGTTTAAATTAGAGACAAATTAATCCCTCTGGACTTCTGAATCGAACACACACAAAACATCCCCGACATAACGGCATAGTGTGTGAAGGAAGTATTCCAACTAACTAACGTTGTTTATATTTATCAGTTCATAAATACGTCTCTCATCAGAGGTGCGACCGGTGAGCCCACTGCAACTCTATCTGCTTGTGTACAATATTTTCCATTAAATTGTAGAACAGTATTTTGCAAATGGAACTGAACATCTTTCGAATTCCGCTCTCTTTAATCCATAAAATTTGACAACTTCATTAGTGAAGACTTGGTCCAATATTAAACAGTAAAATCAACAGGACTGTTTATGAACAGACTTTTGACGTCAATCTAACACGTTATTTAATTGTGATTGAGGTCATCGCCAGCAATAATTTCAACAATTAAAAGTCAAAGTGTCTTTAACTGCGGATGGGTTCCAATGCAGTGCACTCAGAGAAAACCTCTTTGCGTTTGTGTTGCCTGCAGCTTACAGTGCTTACATCAAGGGTGTCTAACGCATTTGATTGTGTGGGATAAAATTTAAGCATTATTTTTTTTATCCCACAAAAAAAAGACTGCACTTACCGAATACAGGACATCACAATTTCTTTGTTGATATCACAACAATTTGACCCTGCCCACTTAATCATTTTTCTGGCCGCACGGAAACACTTCGTTGGGCGCACGTGGCCCTCAGACCGAATGTTTGACCTCGCTGGCTCGTATGAGATGCGCGTGGAAAAAAAAGCTGCACTATTACCCAACATGGGTCGCTAGCGGCCCTATACTTTTCTCGGGAAATATTTGATTTTTTTCTGGAAATTTCACAAACGGAAAGATTTGGTGTGTGTGAAAGCAATGCCAACGAGCAACTTGATGAGAACATGGAGTGTCAAAGTAGTGAACCATTTGATATGGGTAATTCGCACTTAAAAAATTCGGCTCGGGTCGCTAGCGGCCCACCTAGGCGTTTAAGAGTACATCTTTGGCATACTTTCAAGGTTTTTCAACAGCATATCGATTATACGCTCAAAACAACAGTACTGTAAAACTGAACTTTGTATGTTCTTCCAAACGCAATCATTCGAATTGTTCAAAGCACTTCACTTGAAAAAACACGCTAAGTCAACTATCGTTGAAATGAAGAACACCGAACATCTTGTCGTAAACAGCCGATGGTAGTGACGACGGACGAGGACAAAAAATCAGTAGAGGTTTGTGAAGCTCAGCAAATAGTAAAGAAAATAAAACTGAATCGTATTTACTTGAGTTTCTTGGGCCACATGTTTAAAACTTTCGTTTTACCTTAACTAAAACTCATGTGGAAGCTTAACTTCATGGCATCGCAACGACTCACTATATCGCATCAGGCGTTCATGTAACTCACTGCAGCATGTACCAGCAACGGTGCGGAAAATTTTTTGTTCTTTCGGGTAGTTTGTTGAAAAAATATTATCCACTTCGGATGTGCTGTGGATATGTTTACAGCTATAAACATTGAAATCAGTTTATGTTGACATCTTTCTGTTATGCTTTTTCTAATTTCTGATTCTCTCCACAATTTTTTTCAGCGGACTCCAAACTACGCTCTGGCGCATGCAAATAAGTGGTTAATTTTGGGGCCTAACCCTCTAAACTACCATCGCAGCGTTAAAATGGCTTCAGTTATCAGAAATGGTGCCGCTAAAGATTCTCATCGTCAATCATGCAATGTACTGCAAGGTTTATGTTCTTATCTCGTACGGCTTTCCTCGACAGCACCGCCTCAAGCTCTATGTTCTGGCACTTCGTTGAACTCGTGCATCTCTTGCGTTTCCGCTAAAAGTAATTTATGTCTTTTGTTCTTTTTAGTTCATCTCCCTTCACCTCTTTTATAGACAGTAGAGCTGAAAGTTTCATTTAGACATAGTTTTTATGAATGCACAAGAGATATGCAGAAGAGCTGTACAGTATTTTTCATTTTTCGTGAAACCCAAAAGAATCTTTTGTTTTTATTGGTAAGTAAGTTCTCGCAACGGCAAAACAAATTTTTTTCGAGAGAAGCTTAGTGCTGAGTTTTAAACTTCATGAAAATCTCTCAGTAGAATTACAATGATTTAGTAATCTTTTTCTTTCAATTTTGCGCTTAGCGTCCGCAACCCCTTCTAAACTGTTTTTGGACTAAAACAACAGAGATGTCACTGCGTTGATTTCATCGGTTCTTCCAACCATTACATTTCTGAAATGTTCAACTTCACTGCTTTAACAGTCGTCATTTACTTGTTCACTATTTGAACACCAGTAGTTTGTAGCTTATGGACTGAAAAAATAAAAAGAAAAGTGATATTTTTCTCAATGAAAACATCGAAGCAGACACGCAATTTTTTTAGAGTTTAATTTCGTTTTCTGTTAACACCCACTCACACAATACCAATAATTGTCTCAATAATATTGTACAACGTGGCCAATGATAGCATCCAGAGCGGCGTACATCTCGGTACAGCTGTCGGCGATCTAAAAAAAACACAATACAAGTTTTGCAATGACAAAACCTCATGCAACTTGCTTTCACCGATTCAAGCGTTGGAGTAGCAAAGTTGGCCAGCTACAATAATAATAATCTCGAAAAACTAACGAGAATGGAACATTTTGCAGCTTAAATACTTTTATACCAATTTAATCCCAGCGAAAACGTTTTGATAAAACGCGCAAGACAAACTCTTATTTTGTTGAAATTCGTTAAAAACTCTCTGCTCATCACAATATTTTAAACTAAAACACCACATACTGGAAAATTACAAAGTCGAAGTATGTGTATTTCAGACACAGTGACGTAGTGAGGCCAAGTGTCGCCCAGGGCCGACCATAAAAATGCCTCCCTTTCTATCCCTCCAATTTGCTTAAATAATTTAAAATGCAAGAAGAGCGTGTTTCGTACTTTGTAAAGATATAAGAACTATCAAAACATCTTGAACATCAAGATCAAACACTCACAAACTGAAATGTGTCTTATTTTTCATTCTCAGTTATGGGTCTTGGTTTGTCTGCTTGTTCGCCACCTTTCTCATCATTTGTCTCTTTCTGTATTTTCTACTCGCTTTACATTCTATATTTTCTGCATCTGTGGAGTCTGCATATTACAGAGGAGGATCTAGCCAGTAAGGTTAGGGGGAGGGCGATTTCAATAATATGTGGTAGTCAAGTCTCATTATGGGTTCACTACTGTAAGAGAGATGAAGTATACTTGACAAAACTGCTGTGACAAAACAATGGACGGCAAAATGGCCTTATTTTGCGAATGATGTTTTCCAATTTGTAAAAAATCATGGTGAATAAGGTTACTTTCGTCGATTTTAGGGGGGCGATCACCTCAATCGCCCCCCAGTGGATCCGCCCCTGGTATATTTTGTTAATTTTTCTTACTTGTTAGCTTTCAGTCTACGGTTGGCCGAATCACTTAGCTTTAATTTATTGCTAATTCCAGCCGATCAAACATAAAACACAAAAATGTGTTCACTGCGGTGCCCAATCGGAGAAGTTATGGCAGCATACCTACTCTACAGATGTAAACATTTATTTATGTTTTTATTTTTCATGCAGCATATCTGTCTTTTAACTAAAACAAAGTATATATAGTGCGTATAGCAGGCTATAATAATAAATTTAATACTCTAATCTAAGCAATGAAAAGAATGATTCCTTGTTCACTTCACGTTTCTAGTGGTTTATTTCTCTTCGAATATATAAAAGGTTTTCAAACGTTAACTCTGTCGCCACTGGCGCGGGGCCCTCTTAAAGTGCAGACCCATGCAGACAGAGTTTATCAACTAGGCTCAACACTTAAAACCAGCTCTGGTTGAGAAGAGTTGGATTGCAGCCTCCATTATGTGGCTTGCACATTTGGTCTAACTGTTGGGTTGAGCTTTTTTCAATTACGCGTGCATAGTGTTATTGTTATTCCTTAACTTCATCCATTAGCAACAGACATCTATTGCGAAAAATATCAAACCGTAGCATGCAGGTCAGACGCCTTGTTATTGCTCAGAAGTGATGACAACGTTCGAGGGAAATCGCGCTGAACAACAATATCCAGTACAGCCATTGCCAAGTTGCGCATCTGTTTCGGCTAACGTCCCCTAAAAGCCTTCAGCACCATTATAGCTAAACATATTGTGTGCCATGTTCATTGCCTTTAATTTATCAAAATGAGAGCAACACCATTTCGCAAATCTTAACTGTGCCATTGAACAAAGTAGTCAAACCTTCTACGTAAGCGACATTGCCTATTGGCTGGCAGTTACACTCTACTTGCAGAGTTGCTGTTCAAGCCTTCAGTGTAAGTTCTTAATTACCCACACAAACACACAAACTGCTCTATCTCGCTTCGAGAACGTCAATTTCCTATACTTTAATTAAGTCATCAGAACACGTCGGTTCTATTGAAACAGCAATTCTACCTTTGCAGAGTTCTTCACTTCACCCGCCAAAATTTGATGTTGATAAGCTCACCTAATGATCAGGCTACAACTTATGGCACTTATTGAAAATATCCCACTGAACAGCGCCCCGCGCTCTTGAATTGCTACAGGCCCCGCACTACCTCAATCCGGCACTGATTTGAGCAATGTTACTTTTTTAGAGTTCTTCACTTCAACCGCCAAAATTTGATGTTGATAAGCTCACCTAATGACTAGGCCAGGGGTTCTCAACCGGGGAGGAATTTCTCATCAGGGAGCAACTTGATGAATGGGAGGAATTTCCACTTTATAGTTACGTTACTTATTCCCTGTTACTGTTGTACTTCTTTTTGACATTGGCTCTTTCAATTAGTTATATCACTTTATATTTGTAAATTATTTGGTGGACTATCTTATGTTTTTCTTGACAAACTTTAGTGCCAATTTTTGACAAGTACCGTATTTATTCGAGTATAACGCGCAAAATTTTGTACGGAATTTTAATCAAAAATTAAGGGTGCGCGTTATACACGAGGTTTTTCATCAGCACGCTTTATTTTTATTTTTTTTTCTCTTTCATAATCTTTCTGCAGCCTGATGATGAATCCGGTTTTAAATTGTAAATTTCATTTGGGAATTGTGCTTATACTGGCAGTTTGCTTTACCAGTGTACCGTGTGTTATCAATAAATGTTTTGTTACAGCCATATGTCTTCAACAGCAGTTTTTACTTTCTATCTTTAGTCAGAGCTAAGAAAAAAGGAAAAACATTTATACCAATTTTTCATTCAAAAATTAAGGGTGGGGGTTATATACGAGTGCGTGTTATATTCGAATAAATACGGTAGTTTTTGTCCCACTTTTATTGATAAAGGTATACTAATAATAATTATATTCTACATCAGTCAAACGGTCCATATCATAGGCACAATCAAACAACACAGGAGCACAAAAAATGGTTAGCCATAACGCATTACAGAATAGGTGTTTGCACACGACCACATTGGTAGGAGCAAAACAGTTTAACAGAACCCGAACTGTAGCATCATACACCCATCATAAAACAAGTGATCCAGTAGTCTGAGAAAAATGAAGTCATTCTAACATCAAAACTTTGAGGTAAACAGCTAACCGATAAAGAGTAAAAAGTAAAATATTATTTAGATAGGGGCGCACATTGGCGCACAGAAGCATGCAAACTGCTCCGATCAAGGTTTCACACGCTTTGCAACGCATATATCATGAAATCGCCAACCAGATAATTTTCCTGAATTTTGAAGCGGCCAATTAATTTTCCTGAATTTTAAAGCATCGCGCGGAAGGATTTTCGTTGTTATGCATAAACAATACTGATGAAACGCGTACAATGGTACAGTGCATCAACAACTATAGCAGTTTGTCATCAACAAAGGCCATTGTTCAAGTTGTAGTTAAATCTACCCTACGAACCCGAACAGGGAAGGAATGAAAGTTCAAAAGGGAAGAAATGAATGCTCCAAAATGAGCAAAGGGAGTAATCTATCAAAAAAGGTTGGGAACCCCTGGCCTAGGCAATAGCTTTTGACACTCGTTTACTGAAAATCCCCCATTGAACATTAAACAATGGCATGAGACCTGCCAAGAAATGTTTGCCGCCAATGCGAATAGGTGTCAGACAGTGCCGCCACCATCTGAAATTTTCGGAAGGAGCAAAATGATTGTAACTTGTTGTTGTACATAACAACGAAAAAAGTTATAGGAGCTTTCAAAATGTTTTTGACAATTTCGGGGGGACAGTTGGCCGGTTTCCCTCCCTGGTTCTGGGGCCTTGTGTCAGTTGATGTAATGATGGTCCTTTGGGGCGTTGCTCAGGATCGAACGATAGGAGAAGAAGGTTTAAGATAGCTTTGACTCACCATGATTTCAAACATAGCTATTTTTTTCAGATTTTGAGTGGGGCAGAATTTCAACCTCGAACTGCCGGATCAGTAATGTTTGCTAAGGTACGGTTGAATGCCATTTTTTCCGTTTTTCGAAGGGTTTTTGAATGGGGTTGGGAAATGGCCTTGGCTGGGTAGGAAGGTGCAGGGACTGGGAGGCAATAATTGCCCTTAAGTATTTCAAAGAACCCTGATTTCAAGACAAACACGGAGAGTTTAGTACTCATGGGTTTGATACAGATTTTTGAGTAATCATTTCATCCATTTGCTCACTCCACAACAACATTTCCAAGGTTTATACGCTGGTGATTCTAAGCACAAAAACTGAAGGAATTTGAAGCTACTTTTAAACATTAATTTTTAATCAACAACTTGCCGCCCCCCAGAAGGTGCTGTTCGGGACCCGGGGCATCCAGATCCCCTCCCTTGCTACGCCACTGCTCAGATATAGAAATAAGAGTTTGCCCGCAAGTTCAGCGAAAGAAGTAAGATGAAGTAGTTATCCCTAGGCTTTATCAACCATTGAAAAAGTTTTCCTATGATTTGTTTAAACCAGGCAAGCAATGTTGTTGGATCATTCAACATAAAAATTTGTTTCAAGTTGTAAAAAATGTGAATGATAATTATCTTTGTCACTCAATAAAACAGATTCTTGCATTTAAATTACTCAGTAAAGGTTGATAAACTTGCTTTACTTTCACAAATGGTATGTCTGCTAAATCAATTATTTTTCTGTGTTACGTCACAATGCAAAACAGTGCAACCTTCTGTTGTTCATACAGTAGGCCTGTGGTAGGCTAGGCAGCTGGAAAAAAACAAACAGATATCTCAAAAACTAGATGTGCTACAAAAAATATTGACATTTTTAAAATCAGCGTCAAAAATACATTTAGGGGCACTTATTGCAATCACCATTTAAATTTTGCTGTTGACCAGTATAATTGTTGGAAGCATCTCTAGCATTGAAATATAAAATATACCGTTTCGAAAAATGCCATCATTATTAGACACACAACCTAGACAACTGAACCTGTCCACACCTTTTTATCCAAAATGGGCGTTCTATAAAGAAAAACTATTGATGATTTCGCAGTTTCGAGTAAAATAATGATTTGTTGCGCAACTGTTTACTTCTGTAAAAAACAGAGTTATTTGTGTAACGCTTTTTTCACCAAACAATACATTGATGTAAAGCTTTTCTCACCTCAGCTTCAACCCTTTGTGAAAAGTGTCATAAACTAAGAGAATATCCATTCAATTCCATTTCAGATTTCGCTCCGAAAAAATGCTATCGACGATGAAAAAATTGGAGTCTCCGTTTAAAGCTTTGAGGCATTAATAGCGTTGTACAGGGTATCTGAACTTTCGCAAAAACCCCCGAAATAGCAACAGGTGACAGGTCCGCTATTCTGGCGACCACTTAAAATCAAAGTCGATTGAATTCAATATGCCATTTCAAACAAATTTTATACAAGGTAAGTTGTCTGACTTTGTAACGATTATATGAAAACAAATGTTTCACACAAACTACATCGATCTTTACCTGACTTTCCGGGAGTGCAAATCCATAACGGCCTGTATCTCTCAGTTCGATTGTGTATGAAAGGGGAACCCCATTGTCTATAGCGAAATCATCAGATCCGCCAGCAGCCAGATCTTTAAAAAATATCATGCAGATTCTCAGTTTGTGTTGTATTTGTTGGTTTAACTCATACTTCAGGTCTATATCACATGGATTGGTAGTACTGATCAGTCAGATTTGTGTAGCTGCCAAATCTGAAAAGTCTGGGAAATGGTACGGAAATATCAAGTTCAAAGTCATGCAACCCAAATAAATACCATAAAAGTAATACAGCAATCATCTGTAAATCTTCCTAGAAGAAAAAACAAGAGGTGTGTTTTATGTACAGTGTGTAGTCGGGCTTATAATTGCACAGAGCTTTACAGAGCTTCTCAGTGTAGGGTTTGCTTGTGGGATGATGGTCTGTTACACCACGTGCCGCTGTCAAAAAATCTTTCAAATTGTCATCTTTCAAGTAATTAGTGTCCACCAGCTTGAGGCAGGGGAATCAATCAGCACCTTTTCTAATACGAAATCGATTTTAAGTAATTCTACGCACCTTTAGTCATCAATCTTCAAAAGGCTCATATCACAATTGGACAAAAACTAACCAATTACAAGCACCTTGCTTGAAATAAGATAAAAAAAACAAACTGACGGTTTGCCAGGGCCTTGCAAGCATTGTGCACTTTTGGCTGCCCTGAGAAAAACAAAGCCGTGGTCCCAAATGGATTTCACATCCAAGCAAAAAATGAAACTTTCCCACTGAATCATATCTGACATGTGTAAACTACGGTGCTTATATGACAAGTTGTGTTATATGCAATCAGTAGTATGATGGTCAAACAGTAAACAAAGTTACCAAGACATGGTCATCGCACCGAGATATTTGGAACAAACCAGATAACAGGGATGACACCGACCAAATGGCCTTATCGCGGAACAATACAATGTTTCATGGTATCCTAAATAGACCACCTTTTTATAATTCTTACAATGTTATTTTCATAGAGCAACGCAGTTTTAACTCTCTGAATACCTGTGAAGACGAATGGCTTAACAAACCAAACGCACAATTTAGTACTCAAAGCATGATGCTCCCTTGCGTGAAATCGTTCTTGTTCACCTTTTTTTGTCAACTTACGATGTTCGTTTTATTTCATTTTTGCCATCCCGCTTTGTCCATTTGTATGATCCCTTTTGTAACGGCGCATGTAGTTCTTTAATGACCAATTTTTGGTCTCCCTTCCCATCGTTTACCATTTAAAGGCTTTTTGTGCTGTATTTCTGTCAAGCATAGGCATTCTACCGCCGCGTTGATCGTAGATGCGATTTCGTTGCTCCACAATTGGCGTCAGATGTTTTTTTAATGTTAGGTGAAACCAGTGCTTTGAGAATGGTCTTCTTTACAGTTGTTAGTAGTCGCAGCTTGTGTTTTGATGAATTCATTTCAGTCTAGGGTTTGCTTGATTTTTTTGCCCTTGCCCAAGACCATAGGTTTTACACGTAAATGTTTACTTGAAGATTTCAGGTCTGAAGGTGGGGGGAGTTACGTAAAATCGATCTCTTATTAAAGATATGCTGCTTGATTCGATTTCGTCTCCTTGTAAAGCTATTAAAACTAATGTTCGAAAGCATCTGTAGCAACGGCACTGAATTTGGGATTCATGACTTCAGTGAAATTTGTATTACTGCGTAAGGGATGATAGAGACGTGATGTGCCAATTGACATTGTAGAGCAGACATTGCTTGTACTGCAGTTAATTGTCTATCGACACCTTTCAAACATTTGCAGGTAATTTCCTCTAAGCCAGTGCTCACCACACTTCTGGAATGTGAGCCCTTGAAAAGTTTAATAAGGTTATTTTACTACATACAGCTCGTTTCACATTCATTGCATTCATTTATTATTCTTGCCAAATCACCATTTGCACAAATCTCTGTGGTACAACCAAAAAGATTTTGTTTCCTTGCTCAGCATAAAAAAACTTAAGAAAAAGAAAAAAACTTACACATTGATTGGTAACCTGGTCCGTATGTGAATGTCTTTTTATTCACTGCTTCTAAAGCTTGTGATGATGCTAACGCAAGTGCGTCCTGTTAACAAATAAAATATTGTGCAGAAATTTTCACATTTTGCTTTTGTTTTCAAGCATAAAATTCAACTGAACTCATTTGAACCCACCAACTCGTCTTTGTTGTCGGCGTTTTTAACAGCATAGGAATAGGGGTAGATATAGACTTGTCCGTAGCTGTGCAAAGTCACGTACGCCTGCCGAAACACAAAACCGCGTACGTGTCTCTAAAAAATGTTTGGCGGAAAATGCGATCACAACCGGAGAATAGCAGCAGGTTGGAAAAAATAAATTGTTTTGTAATTTGGATGAGCTTGAAAGCGACTGTTTGTAACGGATTTTGAACTATTACTCAAGTTGATTACAAACTTTTAACCAGCACACGAGTTCTGTCAGAGAAAAATTTTGGTTGTTTTAAACATCTTTACGTTTTCTACTCTTACCGCATGAAACGAGTGAAAAGTTATTTTAAATAAATATGAAAGCACCAATACAGCGAAATTTCTGGAGCTGGAAAATTCTTTGAAACTGTAAATCGTATTTTTAATCACTTTGACCAAGATTTTAGAAATGTAACAAGAAGATCTAATTTGACGAAAATGGAAAGCAAGTTTAAAACTGACAACTAAATTTTAATGGAAATTAATCTTAAAAGTAAAAGGTCACTGGGTGGCATCACTACCAGGATGTTGCTTCTTGTTGTTTAAGAGAAGAATAGCTTTCAAACCTAGAGGTTCATTTAGTACCGGTTTTGCTTTAAACGCACTTAGTTTTGAATTATTGAATCAAGCAAAATCCCAAGACAGTTGAGTACTTGCAAAAATTTTTGAGTTTTTTACCAGGAGCAAACGGTTGTCTTACAATATTTATGTCCTTTATGCCTAAATCTGTGGGAGTTTCGTTGTTGCTTCTTAGGCACATTTGCAAGAATTTTTTGTTCTACTGTAATTCTTTCTAATGTAACTAGAAAGCAATAATAATGTTGAATAAGTCGTATGAGCGGTCAAATATTCGTAATTTTAGCTCAATAATTTGAGATTCAAGTGCATTCATGAAATTTTTATCTTTCGACTAAGTTTTGTGATTTTGCTTGATTCAGCATCATCCCAACAAGAAATAGCTTAAGCCAGCTTTTTGTGAGGACTTTTTAAAGGCAATAAAGTGTTGCGTAATAAAAATTGAAAGCAATCATTTTTTTGTCAGACACGCGTACAAAATATTTCTAATTTTTTACATAGCACAGGAACGGTCCAAAATGCGCTGTGACGTTGAAAACTTTTGGACAAAACCAATCCATTATGGAGTCCATCACCAAGTGCTGCGTACCTTTATCTTCCCGTTGTTTAACTTTATGAAATTAGTGAGGCCTTTGGTGAGTTGTTCGGAAGAGACTACTGGTCCGTAATACGTTTCCGAGCATGGGCTAGCTGAAGATCCAGGACCTGACCAGTTAGCGTCGAAATTTCTGTTGGGATCTACCCCATAACAGACAGTTCCGTAGTTTGATCGAGTTTTTCTCCACATTCTATCCTGTAATAGACCAATTGCGTAAACAAAAGCTTAGTCTTTCAAATCATTTTTAGGCTTACTGATGAGACCAAAAAATGAACTACTCCCAAGTCGATCATTCAAAACACGAAAGATAAATGGATGTACTGCAATGGTAAATTATTTGTTGGCAAGCAGAAAATACTTACATTAGTCCAACTATAGGCGTAACCATCTGCGTTTAACACGGGGAAGACAACAAAGGTTACAGCGTCCATCATTGCTGTGACTGCAGGGTCTGATTTGTAATCGCTCAACATCTGCAGAGGTTAATGTAGAGGGAAATTAGTCAATCACAAAATTTAAGACCGTTTTCTATGTCAAAACGTGTTTTTGATCAAACCTTGAAAGGATTAGAACCCGGATGTAAACTCACAGTTTGAAAATGATATATTCAAATGTCCAAAATAATTTTCAAAAATAGTATTCTTTTCACAGATAAAACACTAAACAGTGTTGTTTACCTAACATTACAATGAGCTTTGTGTTGTGTTTCAATAGTCATTGTCAATTAAACTTTTCGCTATGTTGATGAAACGTTAAGTACCTATATCAAAATCATCGTTACTGTTTTATTGATGCTTCCTTTTTCATCATAGTGTTAAAACACTTTAAAGTATTTTTTGACCTGGTTATTGATAATATTACATTAGAAACATTGTTGTTTCTATCTAATTAAACTCCTTTGTTTATCCAACAATGAATGATTTACTCTATTTCACTTTGAGAGCCGGCGTACCATATATTCGTACTTCGGTTTCAGCCTAAAAAACAGCAGTTTTCGGTTGCCTTACCAACGCCCTAGCTCCTCCGCCGATTGCGCTAGAGAGCTGTTCAATGGCTCAAACGGATCGGCCAGTTTAGTAGATTACACTCGAAAAACAATTTCTTGGTTGGGGGGTGCGGATTTTTTGTGACTGACGTCATAAGTGAAGTAGTTTTAGGGTCATTTTGGCACATGTTTCCCGGCCTGGGGCCCAACCGCTAGGCCAAAGTGTTTCGCTTAAGTTTACATTGGAATCTAGACTCGAGTCCGAGTCTTTTGAGCCTTTGATCGACTTTCTAGCGTTTCTGGTTCAAAAGTTATGATCTAAAATAAACAAATTAATTAATTATCTAATTAGCTAATTAGTCAAATATTTTTACTAACTAACATCACAACTTTTGAACCCGAAACCCCAGCAGGTCATCCAAA
>Ga0210059_1001238_pt1 | contig 37784 bp, 16 predicted proteins | sample Ectturendosymbi2_FD_188042 | JGI IMG/M metagenome (GOLD analysis project Ga0210059, IMG submission 188042) | Ecteinascidia turbinata endosymbiont from Florida, USA - Sample 2 (SPAdes) (version 2) | ecosystem: Host-associated > Tunicates > Ascidians > Unclassified | place: Key West, Florida... | reverse complement strand
AGTTTTAAAGTTAGATACTTTTGGCAAGTCATTAACATATAGTGAAAAGAGCAGGGGAGATAAAATTGAACCTTGTGGCAAGCCACAATTGATCTGCTGGGTTTGGGATCTACACTTATTTACTACTGTATATTGTTCCGCCTATGTAAATAATTTTCAAAAAGTTGTAGTGGGAGCCCTCGAAGGCCATAGTAATGTTCCAACTTCCACAGCAGCACAGAATGGTCAACAGTATCAAAAGCTTTTGAGAGATCAAGGAAAACTACACAAAGTCAAATGCGGTTGTAGTGTTCATAGAATAAGGACGAATATGAACAATCTGACTGCGTCAAAGCACGCAACCATACGTTGTTGGAATTTCTGCATCGTTTGAGAAAGTGGTATATATATTTTCACAATAAGGCCCCAAGGTAGGAATGTTGCATTGAACCTGATGTCTACTAACACTCACTAGCCACGGAAGGTTGCATAGATCCCTACACCCAAAATTATAGGCCACTGATTGTTTGACAATTTTGGCCAATATTTGGTGCAACATTATTTTGCGGCATTAGTTGAAAAACGCTTTCTTTTAAGCGACATTGTACAAGGTTTAGCGGTAGTCACAGATATGCATGTTCCCACTCCAGCCCGTATGCTTAATGGGTTGCCGTTGCTTGTTTTAGACTTGTGCAAACCTTTGCAAATTGTTTGTTTATTCACTCTGCATAGCTTTGCAACCGCACACTACTTCGCGGAGTGAATGCAGATTACTCTGACTAATTCTATATCGGTTAAACCAATGGTTCCCAAACACTTTCGAGTCGTTACCCTGATCAAGGTAGCGATTATGTCTTATTACCCTTAATATTTCGCAGTGATCGCTCACAATACAGAACAACATTGTGGTTTTGGTTTAGCGGTACCCCAAAAACACGCATATTACCCCCGGAAGTAATTTACCCCACTTTGCCAACCACTGGGTTGAACGCTATAACCGCGTTTTTGCATACGATTCCAGAATCTCAAACCATTCAAACGTGAAAAAAATAGCACGGTTGATCGCACAAACCGGTCATTTCAATAGAAATGTTATTATGATTTTTAGATTTAAACATTTATTCCGTGTCGCTTTGATGTGAGTAAAAGAAACGGTTCCGAGATTAAGCAGCTGAGTGTCACCATTGGGATGGCCAGAAACCAACGTTTTTATTATTTTAAAAACTTATTCTCACATTCAACAATAGTGGGGCTCAAGTGCACTTGAATTTTCATAAATATAGATTGTTGCATCACAGAAAAACACGGTGGGAGTACTGTAGAAAATTAGTACAATGCAGGTGTACGGCCACATTGCAGAAAGCTCGTCGAATTACAGAAAGCCAAAACTTAATGTTTGCATGCAGACTCGAATTCGTCTGCAAAATTTCAAGATACTTAACCCCGACTTCCATCTCCGCCGGAACTAAGCCAAGTAACATGTAGCGGGGTAAAATTAGCACTGGCGTAACCTTTGAAAGGGACAAATTTCCGTTCAAAAATTTTCTATGTTGTAGAGCATGTAAGGGCCCGCGCCCACCTACAAATTTTTTTACGCCCCCCTGGGTGGGTCTGACCCCCGGTTAAGAACCACTGCTCTAAACATTGGTCTCTGAGTTTTGAAAAATATTGAAATTGCTGACCCATTTGGTCAGAAGGTTTTTCGCGAGTTCAGACCTTAACAAGTCGTCATCTGGAAATCTATTTCTGAGTTTCTGGTTACTTCCAAAGCAGCAACCTAGATTTGCCGTTCAGGTTTCCTTTTCTGCACAAGGAACCAGCAAGAGGAAACCATTATAATAAAGCCGCAACAAGATGACCCCTAACTTTTCCGTAAATACGCTCGTTGCCGCTCTGCTTTATAATTTCAGCTTTGTACAAACAACGTGCATTTACTCACCGTTTGGATAGGCCTACCACTGTCTAGGAAATGTAGGAGGTGGAAATTCTTTTGCACTTTGTAGACAAGACTGCTCCTTGACGTTTTTAATTTCAAGGTGAATTTGATAAAAATTAATTTTTGCCAATTAGAAAAAAAACGCCAGGACGTTTTTAGACTTAAGCGTAAGAAAATTAGAATTTTTGTTAATCGCTTTTAGAATTGAGCTCACGAAGAACCTAAAATTGCTTGAGGTTTATTACTATTTTTAGGGCAACTTTGTGCGATCAAAATGTTGTTGCCGCTGTAGTACAGAAGTTCCAGTATCATTTCACAGTATGTGTCCAACAGCGTTTCTGTTTATTTTCTCTTTGAAACGCTGTACATAAGGCTGTCTCCCCTTCAATCTTTGAAATGAATTTCGTTTTTGCACCACTGCTTACAAAATCTCTTTTGAGCAAGGTTCAGATATTTTCCTTTGTGAAAGATTGATATTTACCGAAGAATAATTTGTGCTTAGGCGGGTTGTCCTACACGTAAGACACCCAGTGCCACATAAGGTAACCTGTAGACCAGCGCCAAGAGTCCTTGAAATATCCACTGTAACGGTCAACTCCGATACCCTTTGCATGGCAGAACCGCACCAGCAAGGAAAAGACAAAGTCTAAGCATAATATTCCCAGTGGCGCAGAAGCCAAAGAAACGTTCTTTTGACCGAGTTGGAAAGCGCGGCAGAAGTTCATATTCATTTCTTCGTTCGACGGTCAAATCGTTCCGAGTTTGGTACCAGGGAAGTGACATATTACCACGTATATTGTTCAAAGTCAGGGTTATAAAAAAACGCTTCAACTAATAACCCATTTCGCGCTTTGGCAAAAACTGTGCAGTTGCGTAACTCAGAAATAAGTGGCTCAGAATTACGTAGTTTAGAGCTGCGTAAGCTCAAATTGACAGCTTGAAGGTCAACTGTAGCAAATAACTGATTTAAAGTCATTCACTTGCGATGAGTTGTTGTAATGCCCACCGAAAATCATGAAAAGTTTTTCATGGGTATCCAAGCAAGATTAACAAAGCCTCAAAGGTTTCACTTATATTTGCAAACGCATTTTACCCCTCCATGGTGAACAACCTGGAAAACATGGAATGCTCCAGATAACTGATGATTAACGACATTCCAAATGTTTGCTAATGGTGGCTATCTGAGTGGTGTTTCACTAGCGACGCTTCAACTGAACAGAAAATTGATTTGTTTAAATTGAAGATGTGCAACAACGTTTCTACAAGTGCAATTTGACCTTTTAAATAAACAGTAGATCTTGTGTCAGGAATGGTTGGACACATTGTTTAAATTAATCTTGCAATGGAATGCTTGCAGTAGAACTGCTTTTCAAAGCGCCCTGGTATGTTATCGAATTACACCCGGACATATGCATTGTTCAGTATGCACTGTCGTCTGCTGTCAGAAGAATTTCAATCTCAAAACCGAGCGTTCAAAATCGATTTGAGAATTCGTTCTAGTCCTTCCAGTTAAAGCACTAATTACATGACAATGATATTCTGAAATGTGAATTTGTGGATTGTTAAAATACTTTCTTGAAATAATGTAATGTTATTTCTCTCTTGAAAATCTGACGTAAGCTCCATCTTGAAAACTGGACGCTGTTATTCTATCTTATTAAAAAAGCCGGGCCTTCCCGTAGACACTTTGCAAAGAGCACATGTCATCCAAAGGCTTTCTCTACTACTATATGTTCTAAACTATTTCCATTGATGTATAATTTTTGTTGGTTGTATAACTATTATTCCCATGTAAAATTTCCTCGTAATTGTGGGAAAACTCTCAGGTACGTGCTTAGAAAAGCACAGTTTAGTTCATGACGTAATTCAAAATTGCATTAGTCTGCCACAAAGTTATCGCTAACATGTTTGCTTCTGTTCTGATTGCGTAAAAAGCTTTATAAGCACATCCAGATATTTCTGCCTAATCTCTTGCTGTGAATTCGTCAGTGCCTGTTTTAAATCCAATACAGTTCTTTTGGAATGCAGTTTGAAAAAGCTGAAGCATGTTTAAGTAGCCAATCTCCCGAGATGTACCAGCCCGGTGTCACACATCGCAAACAAAGACACTTCGCTTCCAACCTGCAGTAACTAGCCTCACAACGCTTCGCCACACGTCATCACATCACAAACTCTTCAGTTCACAAATACACGATTAAATCAGAAGGCACTGTAGGAAAAATCTTATTTTTCACTTTTTCCTATGTCCTTCGAAATTGACTTGTGGTAAGTCAGCGGTCGACCGGTAGACCACGACCGACTAGTTGGGGACCCATGCTTTGAAGTTCAGCTGATACGCAGGGGCGTAACGAGGTTAGATGGCGCCCGGGGCAAGAAGCAAGTTTGGCGTCCTAATGTTCGAACCCGATATCTTGATCAAGCAAATGTACTGTATTGAAGAAAGTAGTTGTGACATTGTTGGGACGTTTCAACGCCCACGCAGTCATTCGGCGCCTCGATAGTTATTTGACGCCTGGGGAATTTCGCCCCTCTTGCCCCATCATTGACGCCCCTGCTGATACGCCTTGTGCAAATTGGCTGTCGTCATCCTATTTCCGACTATTTGAGGAACAAAGGTGTCTGGTTTTCTGTTTATGTTCTTGAATAGAGAAAAACTTTATAAAATTTTAGTTTTAGGAAAATGCGCTTAAGAAACTTTAGCACAAAACGGTGGCAACTTTTCCTTAACTTGATTTTTTTCTACAACTCACGCAGCATACTAATGCCAGAATTCATTTATAAGCGGTATTTTAAAATTATAATTTTATCCTTGATGATCTTGCCATTTGTTGCAATACTGTAGCCGTCATTCATTGGCGGATTGAGCAGCTTTCCTTTAGGTAGTGTTATCGAAAGTAACAAAACGTTATATTCAGTGGTTTACGAAAGTATATGCGGACATCATTATCATCATTATGTCTGCAACCATATGAGGTTTAACTTTTTGTTTGGGATACACTTTGACTTTCAATATGTCTAAGAAGTAAAGGTATATGTTCATGTCTAAGAATTAAAGGTATATATGAGATATGTCTAAGAAGTAAAGGTATATATGAGACTGGATTGGGCAACTTAATTCCTTGTTGTGATATAGTTCACTAAATGAAGCAAATCTGTAAGTCTGAGATTAAGAGAGAGATAACCGCACGAATTACTAGATGTGTTGAAGAAAGAATAACTTTGAGTGCAAAAAGAAGCAATGTGTTTGAAATTTTCAGAAATGCAAAGCATATGCAGTGAAATTCGAAAGTTGTTCAAAATAAGAGCATGTCTTTAAGGGACTGTTTACAGCAAAGGAAAATATTTCCGAAATATTTTGGTAAACGTTCACATTTTTTCAGTTCTTGAATAATTGTTAATATAGCTTAGGTGCGGTAAAAATGCTCCAAAGCAAACCAATAAGATTTTTCAAAAAATCAGATGTTCTGTGCTATCAATATAGAATGTGTCATTTTAATGGCATTATTTTGGGCTGACATTGGTGGCCTTTCAGTTTGATTCAATTACAAAACATATGTATTACTTTCCACAACTTTAATTGGCCTGGGAATATACATGGCTGTGTCACTGTCGTCTTCCCTCGCTTTTTTCAAAACTTCCCGAGCTTCGGTCTGAGTTGTTTTCTTTGCTTTGTATGCAACACCTTCGCTGATCATGGAGAAAGACGGCATTCCCGAGTAATCAGGAAGGTAAGCGTGAAAAGCAACCTCATCAGCAGTTTCTCCATTGTTGGCAATTCCGATTTTGATCGATTGCGCCTTCCCAATGTTTGGAGTGTTAATTGGCCAGGTCGCATTGCTCTGCAAAAACGTGGTTTGCCAAAGATGACTTCCGATACGAATTGTCCACAAATTAATAAAAACTCATTTTTTTACAACACATTTTTTTGCGCATTACGGTAATTCAAATTTTGCCCAACCTCGATCGCATTGCTCTGGTAATATTATTATCGTTCAAAAGATGATTTGAAGTTACTTTTAGTTGCAATCCGATAAACGTTTGGTGACATTGCAGATGCAATATTAACTGGATTATAAATAACTAATAACAGTCAATAAAGTGATGAAGGTGATATTCAGTTGGAAACAAATTTGCAAACTTAGAGTGACAGGGACTGCTATCTCTTGAAAATGTTTAGATGTTTTCCCATATTTGTAGCAACGCCAATGAGACATGTGATGTTGCTTATGTGGCTAAGCAACTGCCACCATGCAGCCACTTACTTTTCTTCAAGGACAAGATGTTAAGCAAATTACCAAAAAAAAATTGTTTCATTCTTATGTCCAGAATTTAATATCATAGTTTAAGCGTGGCAAACTTTCATTTCAGACAAAAACAGAAAGAGAAAACAATCTGCTGAATTATTTAAAACTTACGTTGGATTTGGAGACACCGAAGGGTCCAACGACGCATGCATTCTCTTCACTTCTTAAACTTGCTTCGCAGACAACAAAAGTCAGCAGTAAATTGCAGAGAAAAATTTTGACTATCATGCTGCAATTCGTTTTTTCGACTCTGAGACAAAATGGAATGCCAGGTTTTATGGTTTGTTTCAATCTCACAGTGTCTTTAGTGGTTTAACAAATTGAGTGGAAATGGTTTCCATGGTTTCAATTTTGCATCCTTTCGAAAAACACACATTAAGCTCCCATGAGAGTTTTTAACTGATCATCAACCAAGATCCAAGATGAAATCATCTGCAGTTAACAGGTTAAAGCATCCTTTCCTATACCTCTTCAATGTATTGATGATATTCACAAAAGTTCAACTTAGCTGAAGAGCTATTAGTACCCTCAAAAAGTTTCGTCCACTTTGCCGTCAGTGTTTGCTGACAAAAATCTACTTTTCGCACTGATATATAACTGGAGATGGCTGTTTTCTACAAGGCGTGACTTTTACATTCATTGCGAATGGAAAAGTGTAGGAAAACAATGCTACACGACGAAAAATTTTCTTCTGAGGTTCTCAGATCAATTGCAACCAAATCTGGAAAGGCGTTTAAAATGAAAACCAAGCTCACCTTGGGTTTTACACATAGGCTCGTGCGTGATTATCTATTTGGAATTTTTTAGTAAACATGGTGGGTATAACAAGACCATCAAAAGGTGATACCAACTGTGTTAAAACCTTGTGAACCTACTAGGATGATATACGTTATTTTCTTAGGGTTCCTTTTTTAAAAATAAATATTACTTATTCAAACCAGTAAACTCTTTGTGAAAAATAAAATTAGTCTTGAAAAGCTTTTGTGAAAACATACCTTCTCAAAAAATTGCAATTTCAAAGCCGTTTCAAGTTTACTCTGATTTTGGATTTTGATTTTGCAATTTCAAATAGAAAACACGTTTACTTTAGCAGCTATTTCACCGAAATTTCTCATTCATTTCGTAAGAAGTTATTGTGCATGTACGGATACATCAAAAAATCATTCCATTACTCACTGATCACGGATTTTCGGAGACATAGTTTCCGAATGGAAAACGCGACTAACGCTTAAACGCAAACTACGTTGAATTTTGTCGAGATAAACCTTATTGCATGTTTAATTGCACATACAAGAACATTAGAGAAAATCTGTGACGAAACGAAAGGATGAAAGACTTGACTCACCTGAACTAGTGAAATACTGTTCTACTTTTATGCTCTTCTCCATTCCATCTGTGCGTGCGTGAGAAAGCTTTTGTCAGGAAAGACGTGCGAATGGTGCAAGAAAATTACAAGTTTTTCGAAATTGTTTTTATAAATATGGCAGATGTAAATTTTCTCAAATTTTATCCAGCTCTATCTTTTGTAGGACGACACGCCTTATCAATCTTGTCGATAACAGTATTTGATTCTGGTACTTCATTGTCAGTCTACGGCAAACATTTTTGACAGGTTTCTAAAATTTATCATCTTCTGTGTATTCATCAAGCCCAAAACAGCATCACCGCTTATCCTCCTGAGAACATCAGCAGATAGAAGTTTTCGACCGGGTGAAAAATGCGCCAGGAATGCATCGCGATATGCACGTTCTAAGCAGCAGCACTGACGTCATATGGGCACAAATGCCTCTGCTGCAACCATTGTTGCTGATGAGCTAATTACCGAGCAGCAGGCTAACTACAAAATATATTTTTAGTTTGAAGAACCTAATTCAAAAATTGAAAGCGTCTTTTCATTATGCTAAAGCAGGCAGTTGCTATATCTATAAATGTCAAAGACATTTTGAAAGACTGTTTTTCTAACCAATGCCTACTGTGCAAACAGGTGTGAAGTCTGCGAGAACATTGAGTAAGTTTTGTTGCAACAGGATTTAAACTTATGTTGCCTTTCTGTTTAACTTCCGAATACCGTGAAACGCACTTTTTGTCAATTTTGTTTGAACCAAACGGAAATCACATTTGTTGGAAACAAGGAAATCCGGCTAGAAAAAGCTATTTTCATTTCGAGTACATTTGCACTTCAAAACATTTTATTCCGTAACCATAGAAACAAGAAAATTCATACTTTCGTAAGCAGCATCTTTGTTTTAAACAAGCCTCTGGTTATAACGACACAATACTACTTTGTAATCATCATCCCCATCACCGTCAACATCATTTTTTATCACGAAACCGCTTTGTCTTCATCATAATTAATATCATCAGGGATCGTGCAGGCAGCAGCCACGGGAACGTTACAAATATCTCACATTTCCATGCAATTTGTGTTCGCTTTGCTGGTTGAGCACCATGGTTCGAACAAGCCACATGCTATGGTGTGATCATGGTGCTGGTCCTTGACAATATGAAGGGTAATGCTGAACACTCTTTCTCTTTGGGACTCACAGTGAACTCATTGTACAATTCTATATCATTCGCTGGAACGTCTGATAGCAGCATGATTAGAAGTGTAAATATAACAAACATTAAAAGCAGAGGGTCTTGTGGATGGCATGTTTTGCGGACAATGCTGATGCAATAACATTTTGACATGCAGGGCAAATCTGAATTATAGGGAAGACTACCAAATTTCGATTTTCACTACTTAGAGGAAATCACGATCAAGATAGTTAAAACAAAAGATAAGAAAGCAAATGTAGATTTTATTCAAGATGGTGTCAACCTATCTCATGAAACGTTCTTCCAAAACCAAATGCTTCATATGTTTCTTTTAACGAGAACTTACTTTTTTATTTCCTTTCTTTGTATTAGTAAAACTACTCCCACCTACAGGGCTCCATCAAGCTTTAACAGTCGTTGAAAGGGTGAAGTTCTCGGGATAGCCCTGGAGTTACACCGGCAAGGGTTGATTTTCACCTAGATGCATTACTGCTGCACACCTTCCCAATCATAATGGCATCATGATTGGCGAATGCGCGATTTTGAGCATGTGGTGCAGACTAAAAATGTGTGCAACAACGTTGGGCTTATGACGTAATTCATATGATGACATGGTAACACCTAACAGTTATGGCTTTGATGAAATCGGGATAGATGTCTTATCTGAAAAACCTCCAGCCAATACTTGAAAAATTCATAAAATGTTACTCTGAACATTGGATGCTGTGAAATGAGCAAATGCTTCAAATTAACCTTTACAGTGGAGACTGCTTCTCGAGCAATCCAACTGCCAACATTTTTATCAATCATACTTTTAGCCACAGCTCACAGTACCACCGCACCTTGGAACCAAGGTATACTTGATTTCTATCAATGACAACACTATTAGCCGGTGTTGAGTGGGGAAAAAATATTACGGTTTTCTGTTTGAGCCGTTTTGGCAAAAACATGCGCAGTATATTATTGAGAGACAGAAGATTAACAAATGTTTACCAAAATACCTGGGTTGCTCATCCTAAGGCTTGTTTGCATTGTGTGAAAGGTGATGGTGTGGATATTTGACTGGCCAAGAAATTTGGAAGGCAAACCTTCATAATATGCACGTCGCTACAACGATGTGTGAATACTGTAGTGGGTCTGGTTTTAGTCACGACTTGGAAGCACCAAGCAACGTTTCGGGTAAATGCAACGTTAGGCAAGCGATTGGCTGTCATTCATTCTATGCTGCACTGCGGCTTAAGTAGTGCACCCGCTCTACAACTGAATGGCTCTCTTGATTCTTTGATTATTGCAGAAACAATCAGGAGCAGTGAGAACACTACAAACTGTTTGCTTTGCGTGCAAGATGATTGATGTAAACACTGATTCTTACTGGAAATCCACTGGGATCTCCATACGTTTCAGATTAGTTTTACTTTAGTGAGGTGACAAAATAAAGTCATGCAGCTCTTTGGAACAAGTGAAGCGTCTTCACCAGTCATATGATCGGAGGTTTTGTTATGAACAAATTTTTGTAGGATTCCATCCAACATGATTCATGTGACTGACAGGGGAACTTCAAGATTATCCATCAAGAGCACGATCTACTTATTTCTCCGCAAAATGACCGTGTGTACAGTATTTTATCACAGGATGAAGGGTTTTACTCAATAATTTCAATTGTATCGTCGGCTTTGCTCTCAGAGTGATAAAGAAATCAAAGAGATGTTATAGCTTGGAAGCTCAATTTGACAATGTACAGTACTTTGCAATACATTTGGCACAAAATTTTCTTAAATCTACAGCGTTTTACGAAATTGAAAGAACAAACCCAAGAAGATTTCCATGCCAAAAAAGTGCTGTTGAGCACTTTTTCATTTCAAATGCACTGATGAAGAAGATTAAAGCTTGCTCAACATGCTGATTGATTCAATTTTACAAAAAATGCTAATCCAGCAAAAAAACTTCCTGTTTTCACTAGCATTGATATTGTTGTTTTGGTGCACGGCGTCTTCGTTATCTTCAAGCATATTTATCTTCCCGAACGTTGTCGTTTTGTCACATGGTATCTCGGAGAAGGCCACAAATAACTTGAACAAAACAAATTAAGAATAAAAGAGAAAAACGTCACCTGACATGTAACAGTGACGTGGACTCATTTTTCAAAGAAGACCTTGTATTCTGTCAAGTTTTATCCTGCGAATAAACAGGAAACAGACTGCGACTGTCATATATTTTATCGTCATTTATGTTCTCACGTTCCAGACGTGGGTGATCTCACGCTTTACTTTGCCAAACGGACGAGGTGTTAAATGGAGCTGTTGAAGCAGCGTTCAGTAAATTCTACAAGGAAGTGGACATCACGCGGAGCTAATAATTCGCAGTATTTCTGAGGTGGCAAGGATTTGTATTCTTCATTATTGTTAACGATTTTCTTTACTGCAGTTGTCCAGGTATGAAGTTTTTCATTTAACGAAAAATCTAGAGTATGAAAACAAAAGTGTGCAGTTTGCGTAAAACTGGAAAAAGTTTATATATGAAAAGCAGTCATAGCTTTCATAGAATGTGCTGTAACTTCAAGTAGTTGCACCATTAAAAGCTTTTGTAACAGAATGTGTGAATACACTTCAAACTATTTTGACGTTCACTAGAAATAGTTTTGAAAGACAATTGTCTAGTAGACTCTGGTAGACTTTTTAGGCAAACTGCAAAACGAACCATTTAAAAAGTTTTCTGCATGTGACCTGTTTAGCAATAAAAAGGTAAAACATGTCCTTTTCATGCAGGGGATCTTGCTTTCGATTCACGTTAGGGTCATACCGATGATTGAAAACTAGTATTTTCTGCTATACAGCACTGAGCTTGGCAATAATGACTCAACACCAGAGAAAGCTTCAAACCCAGCGTTGCCAATGGCTGGCCACCTGGTGACAATCCTTCTGCGCATTGGTCCGGTGAACGTGAACATATATATTTTTGCATTTTTTCAAATTTAAGTGGAGCTTAAACTAACGGAGTCATTGCCATGTAATAACTATATCCAGTTTCTGATCAAATGAAAGCTTATGTCATGTCACCAACGTTGATATATGCCAAGCGACAGCTTAAAATTTCGAAACAGGTCGGACTGGGAGTCTGAGTTCTAAGTTGTCTGGATTTTCGCAAATATCCACCATTAAGTGTTAAGAATCGTGCAACAGTCCGACACTTTTATTTGCGATATCTAGTTCATTAGTACCCACAACATTTTGTGAAAGCTGCAGAGTAAGTGCGAATCACAAGTTGAAAATTTGGTGAAACAAACCAATTTTCTCCACGTAATACATGATGTTCAGAACTTGTTCAAAGATCTGTAGCGCATACTACAGTAATGATGCTTGCGTTTTTTACGACGAGCTCATGGGTGTTATATAATCGCTCACAAAGGAAATCTGGTTTTAGATACCTCACTGAAATCAAAATGCAATTTTTGCATTTTCATTCTATTTACAGATGCTCAGTTTTTTTTTAATTGACGAATTCTGAAAGTAGTCACTATGCTGCACTGTAGATTAGCAATGAAGTCTTGATTCGAGTCTCTCTAGACTTACTTCATCACTTCTTGGTGTCTAACGTTTCAAAAGTCCGCTCGGCTTTCTTCTTCAATTGTTGTGGTGCCAGTCTCGAGTACCGTTTCTCCAACACGGGAACAATACTTTCTTCTACCTACCTAGCACGGTCAGCGCCCAGTCGACATTTCAGTGGGTTATAAAGAGCGGCATCGATCAAACAGTTTACGGTGATAGCGACGTTCAGAGGGTACTTCGTTATATTGCGATTAGCCGCATTTGCACCCCGTAAAAGCATCGAACAGAAAAGAATTTCAATTATGCGGCCATGGGTTGTTGAAGGATAAACTTTGGACATGGACGAGAATTTGACGGAAGGTAGCATCAAATGCAAAGCAAAAAAGCAACGTCTTTTAATTTTGCCTAATTTTTGCTGAACTAGCCTATCAACAACAGTACTGTTGTTACCACGACCAATAGCGTTAACTTCCCCGGAATAACGTAAGTTGCATCAACATGAAAATCCATAACCACTTATTCACGACCCACACGAGTGCAACCAAGGCCGGCCCAAGATAGTTCTGCGGCCCAGGCAAGCTTCCATATTTACGCGCACGTCACACTCACATGGAAACCAAAAAAAAAACATTTTTTCTTGTTCTACGCTCTACTCTCCCCTGAAGGCAGCCCTCTAGGCGGCCGCATAATTAGCCTAATGGAAGGGCCGGCCCTGACTGCAAACACCCAGCCGCTGCTAGTGGCACGTAAGACCAGGCTGAGACTGAGAGGACTCGACGTCGAAGAGTAAATTTTCCAGTATAATGGAAGTAACCAAATACACAAGTTCTTACAGAAGCATCGTTTTAAATAGATCTGCAAATATTTTTATTGTGTAACTTCAACATGTTATTTTTTCTTTTGGAGTACTCGAGCGAGAAAGTGATTTGTTGAAATGCGTTTTCGCCACAATGTCAGTGAAGATAATAAAAGGATTACGCTGAATTTCGGCGTCTCAAACTGAAGGCGAAAATGTTAATCTCGTAGAAGGTTTTCGGATTATAATAATTGATATCTTGGAATAAACATTTAAAACCGGCAGTATAGAGAAGGCACTAAGCATTTCAGCATATCAAAGAGCAAAGTTGCTCTTGGCGCCTGCTTTCAAAAAGAAAGTGATTAAGCAAGCGTAAGGTCTTTGTCTATGAGATTTTGCAAGCTACTGTATATTTCATGAAATCGTCAATCCTTCAGATAAAAAACTTTTGCGATTAGTGATTCGAAAGCGTTAAAACGTTTGAGACTGTTCACGTGACATCACATAAGCTATTGTCAGACAAAGCGAACACCGTCACCTTCCTTTGTTTCGCAGGTATTCGCAATTGATGAAAAGTATGATCTTTACAAAGCAACTTTGCTTTATTGCACTTGTGCTTGCTTCCAACGTAAAGTCAGATCTTAATGATGAGCGAGCATACGTCGTTGGGTTGCTAGACGAACCAGTATTTGATGTGGTAAGTTTTTTTATTGCATTCTACAATGATTATAGACACACATAGACAAAAATATCATTTGAAACCTTGATCAAAACAATTCACATGCTTTTGTGTACCGCTAAGCACCCCATCCGATTTTTCTGTTAGCCGTTTACTTAAAAATCTTATGATAGAACGTCTTCATTTTTATCCCACTGCCGCATTCCGGTGAGTGAATGCAGGAAGGGCTGGTGCGACGCTTCAGTATTTTGTTCCTCTCTCAGTGTTGACTGTGTTCATCAGTTAACTCTATAATGTATAATGCGCTATGGATAATAATTTTCTCTATAATGTATTCTCTATAATGCGCTCTATAATGTATACTCTATAATGCGCTATGACTAATAATTTTCGTGCTCTGGTGTTATTCGATTGCCCTTGCGTCATGGCCGGCGAGTCTGAAGCACATACATAAATAACAAATCAATATGGAAACAAGGAAGTCTCAAAAATATTTTTCATAAAAAATCATCAAGTTAGATATAATTGCCATTTTAGCCCTTTAGCAAATGTTGTCCCCAAACAAAATCTAGAGTCTTCAAAGCAAAAATTAATCGGAAAATTCCAGTCGTACTTGTTTTGCAAATATGTAAGCTTGTTTTGCTTCGAACATGTGTCAAAGACAAGTTAAACTAATATTTCAAGGTACAGTAGTGCATCAGTGCATTTCATTATCAAGTGGCATCACTATTTTCAGATTCTCAATCACTTTTCTTAGGTTTTTGGAATACTGATGATAAAAATTTAAAGGCAAAGTGAATTTTAACTTGAAAAATATTTCCTATCCTGCTCAAAAAATATTTCCTATCCCATTTATATCCTACCAGGCATAAACAAAAATGACGCATTGGTTTTTAATGTAACAAAAATACCTCGAAGATTGCATTTCATCAGGTTGTCCAAGAGAAAAGGTGAAAAACAATAATACACAAGACATGCAAGCTGCACACTTGGACGTTATCTATTTAAAAATGGCGAAGTTAGCAAAGAACTTGGCCTCTTAAAACAGTGGTTCACAAACTGGTGGTAAATTACCCCTCGGGGGTAATATGCGATTGTTCTTGGGGTAATTCGGAACTAAAACCACAATGTTGTTCTATATCATGAGAGATCACTGCGAATTACTGAGGGTAATTAAGACGTAATTGCTACATTGCTTTTGATAACAGCCCGGACAAGTTTGGGAACCACTGCCTTAAAACAATTTTTGATGTGTCATGAATTGCGACCTGAAGTTTGAAATTGGCAATCAGTCTAAAAAGTATTTCCTAATGCTTACATTTTCTGAAGCGTGGGAAAGGTTGCTTGAAAATGAGAAATATAGTTTCATATACAACAACTTCCAGTAAAGCTAATATTGGAATCAGATATGGTTTTGAACTCAAAAAAACGCTTCAAATTTTAACCGATCAGACGATAGCAAAAGATTGAAAAACCCCAAAGGATTTTACTTAAATTGTTGATATGTACAGTAGTTCGACCCATAGGTGACAGAACCGGGGAAGCCGCGTGGGCCTAGACCCCCCACTTTTATTTCTGGGGGGCCTGCCCCCCACTTTCAAATTTTGAATTTTTGCAAATAAGTTTAAGTAACACCATTAGTATTGGGTGCATTGTTAAATTAAATTGTTTAATATAAAAAATATTGCAGAGATTTGTCAGTATTTTGTCAATATTCTTTGTAATATATTATTTGTGAATTGACAGGTTTCGTAATTGTTTGGCAGAATACACTGTGCACACTCTGTCACCGTGCTATGGCTTGTTTACCGCATTGGTGTTGTAGAACATGTTGCCAGATGGTGAAATACAACACAATTTTTTCTAAAAATGGTGTAATTTATGGGCATCGAAAGGATTTTTTCCAAGGGGGGCCAGTGGATTTTTCCAGATGTTTTTCTGGGGGTGTCCAAAAGTGGTGAAATTTGTTTTTTTACCGCTCGAAACTAAGAAAACAGACATTTTTCGGAAAATTTCAAATTCCTGCAACCCTTCCGACACCCATGCTTGTGTGTAGGATAACATTCGTGTTACACCATTAAAAACTGGTGTAATTTCAATCGTTTTAACACCATTATAAATAGAGAAATTTTGCTGAATCTCATACGATAAATAAAACATTTGTCAAATCAATTTCAATTGTGTTTTTGTTTTTGCATTGGCAACACTAAATAGCTATATTTTATTTCTGCATTAGCAACATTGTTGATATCCTTACAGACAGCTTGCTGGTTGCTACATGTGCTTTGTCTTGTCTTTGTATTCCGGTATCTAATGCAGTTGTAGAATGAGTATTCAGTCATGTTCCTTCTGTGTTCAAGATGTGGAAAAATTGTGACATTGAATGTGTTTGAGACAAGTATCAATGCTGTGTCATGTTTGCCTATTTTTAAGCTATGTCCATGGTGTTTTCAACAGCCCAGTGGCGACACCGCACGCGGGCTGTTCGGGCTTAGCCGAGTTTTCGGTAACGATTTATATCGGAGAACGCGAGCTTGTTTGCTTTGTATTTTTGTGCCGCCACCCATGGTCCCACTTCACTACTTTGTTAACTCGGGCTCTTTTCTTTCGGCTGTTCATATATTTTCGTTCCATGTTTGGCCTTTCGCGTTCATGGTACAGGTGACATGGATCAAAAACTATTGTTCGTAGTAGGCGTTCTCTCGACTTCCTTCGCTCGCACTTTACTCGGGCTCATCCATTTGCATGGAACATTCGATTTGAAGTCCAATCCAATGGACAGTTCCCATTTCGAGAATAATTTCAAACGAACGATAAATTGTCCAGCAACACGGGCTAATATGAATGAGCCTAGTAAGCAGAGGACTGACTGGCGTTATCACTTCTCTGTGACGTACGTTACCAACAATGGAGAAGTTATCATGCGAACTTCTTATGTACTGTTACGTAACCAACGTTACAGAGCAACGATACTGCCAGCCAGAATTAAAGCAAATGGAAATTTCATTGACGCAAGCGTCGAACGGTTGTATTCAGTCAGAATAAATCGTCTAAAATAGTATAATTTAGACCAGCGTTTCTCTACCTTTTTGTTCTATCGCCTCCTTTTCACTCTCGACTCATCGTTGTCGCCTCCAAGCCTGATAAAGCAAACACAACGTAGTATTTTCAAAGAATTTTATTTAGAAATCGATACATACCATGGTCCCCAGTTCGGTGTCATATATGTGCTTGGCGACCTTCGCAAAGCTTCGAAACATTGGGAAACATTTTAGTGAGGTACAATCGCGGATCACCTCGTTTATCAATTAACAAGCGGTTTCTTTGCTTTGAGAGCAAGGTCACAGCCGAAGTTAACTCAATGATCGTTAACTGAAGTAAACTCAACGGTCAATTACTGGTAGTCGTTGAGCATTTTCGCCCCCTTTGTGTTGTTTTGCCCTCCTATCGTCCCATTTGTTTTTTCGCGCCACTGCCTCTCAAAATCTCCCCCAAAGGGGCGCTTCCACCCACTTTGAGAACCACTAATTCAGACCTTCATATGGTGTATAGGTAATGACGTGACATTTCAATGCTTGTGACGTCACATTGTCAATTCAAACCTCAAAAATTTTCTATAGTTGTTTGAAGTGCACTTGTGCCCCCCCCACTTTGAGAAAGGTTCCGCCACCCATGGTTCGACCGACCACAATTCCAAGACAGTGGGGCTCAAATGAGTAAAAATTTTCCTAAGAAGATAAATTTCATTTGGGTTTTCAGGTAGGCTATAGCAAATATTGTATTGCGGTTCAATCGAAAGTTGTGAAACAACAATTTAAGGGTAGGATTATCTTTACTGCGCATGGCCCACTTGACGTGGACTGATGTCTGAAATTTTGTGAAGCAACGAAAAATTTTTTAGCTGATGATTACGAGAAAATTGCAAAATATCATTGATTATTGATATTTATCAGAGCCCGTATTATGCAATGCTAGGGAAGTGAACAGATTTGCAGAAAGCTTTCAAATAAACGCGTCAATGCCAACCTAAACGTTTTTTTTCAATTTAAACTATTGTCAAAATATATATATTAACAAAAAAAACGTTTGCATTGTGGCAAACGATAGTTTTGTTTCTCTAAGTTGAAAATTAAATTTTTCATTTAAAAATCAAGTTTTGCGAATGGGTAGCGAAACTTGACGAGAGAGATGCCTAACGATGAGGGTCATCGACTGTTTAGCGATATGATGAAAGATTTCCTCACTATTCAAAATCTAGATAGCGACACGACTGCTGTCCTCTTTTATTAGACGAAAATGTTATTCGCTGTATGTCACTTTTTTCTAAAACAAACAAAAGATAATTCCTTTATGGCAAAGACTTTTTATGAAATATCAAAAACAAAATAAATGCGACTAAGCAAGTTGGGCAAAAATTGAATTACCGTAATGCGCAAAAAAACGTGTTGTAAAAACATTGAATTTTTATTAATTTATGGACATTTCATATCGGAAGTCATCTTCGGCAAACCACGTTTTTGCAGAGCAATGCGACCTGGCCAATTAACACTCCAAACATTGGGAAGGCGCAATCGATCAAAATCGGAATTGCCAACTATGGACAAACTGCCGATGAGGTTGCTTTTCACGCTTACCTTCCTGACTACGCGGAAATGCTGTCTTTCTCCATGACTAGTGAAGGTGCTGCATACAAAGCAAAGAAAACAACTCAGACCGAAGCTCGGGAAGTTTTGAAAAAAGCGAGGGAAGACGACAGTGACGCAGCCATGTATATTCCCAAGCTAATTAAAGGTGTGGAGAAAACTAAATACAACTAGATTTTATCGGCTTGGTAACTTAAACTACTGTATGTTTAGTAAATTTAGATGACCTACAAAAAGTAAGTTCTTGTGCCAGTCCATTGATCAGTATTACATTAGCTGGCATCAGTTGACACTTTAGGGACAAGTATCAATTGAAAAGCTTTGCCAAGAACCATTAAATTTGCGTATGGTGCACTAGATTGTTTGGCGTTTGAAAATTAGGAGAGTAATTACGAATACGTGTCTGGTTCTTATAAATCGGTAGAGAGTAACGGTTCTCATTATGTGTCCACACATCAGTTCTAGAAAAACTTTTTCGCACCTGCACGGCTCACAGCAATTGTGCTGCTGGGATGATCGAGCTCTTTGGATGTCTGATTTTCTAAATTATTGTCACCAAAACTAAAAAGAAGAGTAAGGCAAGGCCATCGTTTCTTTCTACTACAAACCAATGAAAATCACGCCTCACTTCAATTGCTTCCTGTTCTTGCAGCGCTTACTATTGCTGTTGCTAAAAGACCATGTACATGATCCTTTATTTTCGTTGGTAATCCGAAAGCATTCATCCTATTCTGCAAAAGCAGCTCGAACGCTCCAGGCACTCATCCATTAGCCCCATACGAGAATAGTTGTTCTAGAAGTTATTTGCCAGTGGTAATCTGCTTCCCAAATGTTTGGGGCAGAGTGATGAAAAGGCAATAAATTACGTTTGCTTTTGAAACGATTAAGGCAGTCATTGCAATAGCAAACAATCACGAATCATCATGTGAAATACAAGGTAAATATGTTTATTCATGCATTTTTGTGACTCAGACCACCAAGCAACAGAAATTCAATAAAAGGGAAACCACTAAAGGACAGAAAAGCTAATTGCATGTTAAAAACAATAAAAATGAGAAAAAACATTTGAAGGTTAAGAAATTATTCGAATTTGTGTGAACTACATATTTGAGACACAAAGGATTGGCGAAAAACTTTATGCCAGCTCTGTTTCTGGCATAAATCAATACCAAATTGAAAATGTTTCAACTGAACAGGAAAAATGAAGTTACAAAATTCACTAATTTGAATATTATATGGAAGTTAGTAACAAAGCACATCAAAGAAACTGAAAATACACAGAGGGTGAAAAACGTGCTTATGCATAGGGAATATGGGGTCAGTACAAGGAAGGGTGAAAGATTCTACAGCAAAAAGTGGTACTAAATACAAGTTTACAGAAAAGTGGAACTAATACACGAAACATGCAAATGAAGAATCAACTGGCGTATTGGCAAGACCAAATAGAAGTTTGTATTGTTTTCCAAATGAGAAAGATGACAGTGACATCAAGTTTTCAGGAATTTCAGATCAAATTTTAGGATCAATTTACAAGAAAACTTACCCATACATGTTTTTATTCTGGGTAAACGATTTTTTGCGGAGACGGAAGCTTTGTTTTATAATTCTGTATAGATGCAAATTTCAAAACACTTATTGTGAAAGTGTTCAAGCAGTCCACAATTATTGAAACGGCACATAAATTCGGCAACTTATAATTTAATAAACCATAAATTTTTAAAATTCAGCACTTGTAATTAATTTGGTAATTACTCCCTTACAACTTTTTCCTTGATTCTAATTCAATAAAGACAGGAGTTTTATTGGTTCGGTCCAAAAAATATCGAGTGAGTTAGATACGAAAGAAAAAAAGCAAACGAAACAGATCTGAGAACGGAAATATTGGCAGGGTGTTTTAATTTCAACAAAATGCCACATGCCTTAAAATGTTGTGTTACCAACGTTTCTGCTTGAGGTTTCCAATGAAGTTAATCTTGAAGCATAATTTCAAGGTACTTTACATTACTTTGTGTGATATTGGTTATTTACTAATATAAACAGAAAAATTTTTGCTGTTAACGTTTACTCATGAACATGAAATTACTTTTGGAATAATTGCGGAATATTATCAATACATTTATCAATCGTGTTCAAGTAATTAAGTTCCGCTGAGGTGATGGAGTCGAATCAATTCAAATAGAATCAATTTGAATAAGATTTTAGTTTTGACTTCAAGTTAGATTTTGGAACGGGGGATGCGTAGAGTTACGTGGAATTGATTTCCGCTTCAAATATTTGCTGATAGATTTGACTGCGTTATCTCGATGGAGATTAGTTGCTTAAACACAGATATGAGCGTGTCCGGATCATCGATAAATGAAAGTAGAGCCCAGTCGGCTGATTTCTCGACGTCTTGCAGCAAACCTTGACCTTTCAATTATTTCTTCGAATATTTGATATATAACTTTTTAGCACAAAACCACCATTCAATTTTTAAGTTAATTCTTTATAAGGATTATAAAGGTTTTAGATTTTTTTAGTTATTCCTGAAATATGCAGATTGATATCATCAGCATATAAACCACAATCAACGTTGGAGATCTTGCAATGTCATTGATATGCATAAAAATAGTAAAGTTTCAAGCAAATTCCTGCGGGACACCACCACATGTTACGCGTAAGATAAAGGATTTTACATTTGCTGTTTAAGTATATGAATCCTGTTTTCCAAGATGCTTTAGGCGTGGTCTTCTCAAAGCGTAGTAGAAAACAAGATGCTTTAGGCGTGGTCCTCTCAAAGCGTAGTAGAACAATCTTTAAAATTAGGATATTGTGATCGACGTCGCAAAAGGTTTGCATTCTATGACCCCATGTGCTTCATGTTCTTACAGGACTAATTATCTGGGTTCCTTGTCAGGAAAGCTAAATTGAAAGCAGCTCAAATTTTGTTTTCGCAGAAGTAAAACAGGATTGTGTTGAGTTTAATTGTTTTAGAAAAAAATTGTATCTCGTTTCTACCATGATTCTGGACCGTGACATATACGACGTCAATCCACACTACTTGCTACTTTGGTTCTATGTACGCAAAGTACTTTATGGTCCAGTGCAAAAAATTAGGATAAACACTTTATAGTAGTATAAACCAAACACTTTAAAGATGTGTTACTTTAATCAAAGTCTTTCGATGAAAAAAGTTTTCGAATAATATCTATTTCGTTATTTCATATTCGGTAGTAGACATTGCCCCTTAAAAATTAAATTTCTATAAAGACTTATTTTTTAAAAAAAGGGTGTTAAAAATTTCAGACGTTCAACTCAACGAGATACAAACAGCAGCCAACACTATCCACATCAAATCCAACAAACAGATGACCTTCGACCTGCAATACAAAGAAACTTTAAAAGACATGCAAGAGGCTGGCGTGAAGATCTTGAACAGGGCTCGCGTTGTCTTTGACTTCTATGGATCAACAGTAGAAGATATGTTTGGAGAAATTTACTCTCCTAATTACCCGGAAAGTTATCCAGACAGTGCTGATATCACTTGGTGGGTTAGAGCGCCAGATGACAAGGTTGTCAGACTGAATGTGATAGATCTCGACATCGAATCGTGCTGCGACCGATTGACTATTTATGACGGAAACTCGTTGGCTGGACAGTCCATTGCAGTTCTGACTGGAACCATGAATGACGTAACAAACGCTGTATTGCAATCGACAAAAAGCAGCATGTTCCTTCATTTGACGTCAGATTGCTCGGAAGCAAGCAGCGGCTTTAAAGTCACTGTGAAAGCTGTGGCCACTGAACAGACAATCAGTCAAAACTCATCGTCTTGTCAAGGAGAAACTGTGTTAAATGAATGGTCTGGATCAATTCAATCGCCAAACTATCCCTCTTCATATGATCCAAACGCCAACTGTTCTTGGACAATTCAAATTCCAGTTGACAAATACCAGGTGAATGCAAATATCACCGATTTTCATCTTGAAACAAATTACGACTTTTTGGTCATATATGACGGTTCATCCAGTGATTCACCGTTAATCGCTTCTTTAACTGGTCAGCAAAGCGGACGAATTTTCAGTTCATCTTCAAACTCAATGCATCTTGTATTTTCAAGCGATAGTGTTGGCAACTGGCAAGGCTTTTCTCTGAACTTTACAAGTGTCTATTCACCACTTGTTAATGAACCGACTACACCATCTTACGGTAACAACTCTGCTTGTAATGGTGGAAAATACATCGCCACTCTGTCAGGCAGTGGTACTTATGTTTCGTCGCCTGGCTATTCATCTTACTACGACAATAATCTTTCATGCACCTGGCTGGTATATTCTGAATCACAAGTGAAGATAAATAACCTTTTTGTTGACCTAGCCTCTGACGGAGATTATTTAACGTTTTTCGACGGACCTTCTCAAGATTTCAAGATTTTGAAAAACTATACAGGATATTATGGTTCGGGAAGCACTTTTTACTCAACAGGCAATTATATGTTCGTTCAATTTGTGACTGGTGATTCAGGAACTGACAACGGTTTTTACTTCTATGCTTGTACCTATGTTAATAGCACATCTCTCACAGCTAACAGCGGCTCTAATTATTTTACTTCTCCAAATTATCCTTACAATTATTACAACAATGCGTATTTTGCTTGGAGCATTTCAGCTTATTACAGCTATTATTACGTAAGAGCTCAGATCACTGACTATGCTTTGGAAAGCTGTTGTGATTATTTGCGATTTTTTGATGGTTCTTCTGATAGCAGCACTGAACTTTCCTATACAGGTGTTAATTCGTATATATATTCTTCGTCCAGATACATGTACGTTACATTTACGAGTGATTCATCCGTGACGAGCAAGGGCTTTCAAGTTAGATACTTCTACGGTTATTAAAGGAGTATGTAAAATTTCTATCTTTTATGAAAGTTAATTTCTGAAGCAGCTGTTAACGCTTTAGAGGTGTTAGAAGCTAAGCTAATCAACAAAACGTTTAATTTATTTTGGTAAGCTTTCAGTTTCTTTCAGCAACGTGCTTCTGCTGACAGCAGAGTTTGTACTGGTGATGCTTAGCAACAGCTGGTGATGAATCGGTTTTATGGAGCTGTTGATATCTCAAACTTTTTTCTTGTGCTTTCCATGTGTTTGCTCGCAATTAAAGATTCAAGCAAAATCTCAAATGAAAATGTAGTGTCTTACACAATTTCTGACTCACGTTTTTGTTTGATTACAAAATGCGAACAATTTAAGCAAACAAATGACCATGTAGTCTAATGTTTGAAGCGATAGAAAAAGTTGTTACGCGACAAGGTAAGTGCAAAACTTCAACTTAAAGAAATATTCCAGACAATTTTCAAATATCCGTTCTTTGTCCATAGGAAAATAAACTGTTTTTCGCGTATTTTGAACTTCCAAATTTCCATTTAGTTTGATAAGATGTTTTGATCTGGTGAAATCCCATTGGGACAGCGCCGGATCAAGATAGCGCGGGGCCCGTAGCATTTCAAGAGCGCGGGGCCCGTAGCATTTCAAGAGCGCGGGGCCTGTAGCATTTCAAGAGCGCGAGGCCCCAAGTTAAAAAAAAAACATCTCAATACCTGCTAAATCATAAAGTGTGTGGGCAAGGCATCCGTGTTTCTAGCTTTACTCTCTGTATGCTCTATCCAGTTCGCATCGTGACATGACAGTCTGAGTGCATTTTTTTGACCGCCAGTGTTGCCAGATGGTTGTGACCTAAATCTGCTAAATAGTGTCACAAAAAACTGTTAGATTCTGCTGAAGGTCTTGTCACACATTTTCAGCTAAAATCTGCGAAAAGCAGTAAAATTCTGTCAAAAAACTGTCATTTTTAATGTGATTAAAAGAAACCCATAAAGTTATACAATATAGTAATTTTTCGTCTTGTACTCGCTCGCAGTAAGCATGGGCTGAAAATGCTGGTCTTGGCCAACACACTTATCGGCCCACCATTTTCTATCAGTCAACATTTTGACTTTTTGAGCAATGTAACTGCAGCTTGCCTCGTTTTTTGTACGACACACAGTTCTTGACTATCTCTTTCAAATGGTTGCATGGTTTTATACTGTAGAATAACGCTCAGCGATAAATAATCTGAGCATAGCTTCAGCCTACAACTTTCTAAGTCTGGTCTTTGTAACTTTGTGATACATTAGGGAGCATACAAATAGTTCTTTAGTTTTATCTGAGTGCTTTTGCTACCAGTTATGCCTTTCAAGCTCACAGTACTTCGCTATGATTGCATTGTTGCAAACTTCGCCAAAGGTTTTTGTTGAATCAGCAGAATAGGCAGTAGGCATTCAGCCAACTTTTGCAGTAAGTTCTGAATCTTGCAACCACATATGTCGAAATTTTTGGCATCTTCGGTTTACCAGGAAGTTCTTTTACCAGACAGTACTACTTACTAGCGTACCTGAATCACTTGGAAATATCGTGTCGTGGGATATAACACATTCTACCAATGTTGCCTTTCAACCTAACGCGCTCACTAACCACACAAGCAAATAATTTAGGCTTCACCAAGCTATCTAATTAAATTACTTGTTATCATGATCACGATATTCACAAGCCTATGCTGGGTTTGATAGGGTTAACCATAGCAAATCAATTACCATTACAACGGAAAATCACCATGCAGGAGAGACATTTATGTTGGTGACCCCCACCTTTTTTCTTGGCCCCGTAGTGAAACTCTCCAGTTTTTTTCATTCTAGAATCGCCACTGGTGTTAACCAGTTAAAAACGACATGAAGAAGATAAATATATTTTTTGAAGAAGGTGTAAAGTTTTCATCATGAAAAACTCTTAGAAAAGTTTTTTGGTCAGGAATTTGTTATCTCCTAAACCTGCCAAAGGTTTGGTAAAATCCTGCTACTAAATTAGCTATCTGCTAGATTGAAAATTTTGCAGCTAACAGTGAAAAATCTTGCAAGATTTAGCAGCAAATCAATTAAAATGGCAACACTGCTGACCGCAATCTTATGCCTTTTATTACGTAACTGTACAAAAAGAATCAGACAAGAATTTCTGAACACAGACAGCGTTCAATTGAAAACCTTCGCTTACTACTTATGGCAAATTTAGCAGAATACTGACTTCTTAGACTGAACAAATTTTTATATATAATTTAATAAATAAGATTTATTACAGAAGACCGCGGGGCCCCCAAAAGCGCGGGGCCTGTAGCAATTGCTACATTTGTTACTATTGTTAATCCGGCACTGCATGGGGACATGTTTTCTAGTCGTCAACATCGAAATGCGTTAAAGTTGTGAAAAGTGTGTAGAACAGGTTCAAAATAATTTAAAGCAATATTTAACTAAAAGTTTTGTGAAGATTGCTCTAACCTACCGAGTTAATGCTCTGTTCTCCATACTTCTCAAAGTTGAAACAAAATGTACTGTTTGCTAATGTAGTTCATAAGTTAAATAGCCTTGTAATTAATCATTTCGAGTGCAACGAAACTCAAAATTAAAGCGCTTTCATCTGGAAGCAAGTAGAGAAAGCGGGGCTGGTTCTGTTTCTCCTGATGCAGATTTTTGGAAAACTATATAACAAGGACAAGTAAAAAAGTTAAGAGCAAAATGCTGTATAGGAAAGTCAAAAAAACGTTTGAGTGAACTAGAAAAACGAAAACCTAAAGTGTGTCAACTCCTGTTTTTCTTGATGACAACAAGCAACGGCAACTTGTCAAGTCTTAGGGAGAGTCAAAACACGCTCGAAAAACGAAATTTGAAAAAGGGTTACAGGCGGGATCAACTCATTCTAGTGTTGACTAATTGCAACATGTAGTATTGCAATGAACTTTTCATAATGACTGGCATTGTTCACGTTTGGTTATGTCTCCCATGAATCGAAAGCGGATGATCCTCTGGTGCTATTTCAAGTCTGGTGCATCACAGGATAAAGAAATTGAAATGCGTTGAAGTTACGTATTGGCTGTTAGTAAAACGGATTTCACCCATAAGAAACATTTGTTAATCAAATTAATCTTGCAAATGTAGTATGGGATGTAGTGCACTATCTAGATTTCGACCATTTACGTCACAATTTAGGCCGATGACGTCCGTTTGTGACGTGGTATACCGCGTCACACATGGTGTGTATGGCCATGGGGGTGCTTTACTGTATAAATTGAGCTAAATCAGCTGGAAAGGTAGCCACTTGCAACCTGTTGCAATATGTCCAGTATCATCCCAGGACTAACAAACGACCAATGCCAGACATTTTAAGTGGTAGGAAACCCCAGCCAGATACCCCCAAACTGGCCACCCCAAAATTAAGCTAGATCAGCTCGGAAGACAACCACTCGAAATCTGCTGCAAAATGTCCAGCATAGCCCCAGGAACCAGGATTGTTAAATTTCAAGTGGTTGTAACCTCTCCCGTAGGCCCTGTTAACTGCAAACCCGTTTTAAAGTTTTCTCTTCTTAACCTGAGTGATTCTGAAAACATAGAATTACTCTCCAATGAAGCACCTGTTCTGGCAAACTCAATAACTAAATGCTAGGCTACTACGAGGCACATTAGAAATATATAAATATCAACTACCAGACATCACGTGTGTCAGTAAACTGCTCCAGCTCTTTTTTGGTCAAGCATGTAAGAATAGCTCCATTCTAGAAATCCGTTGCAAATAAAGACACCTGTTGCCTCATCGTCACATAAATGCGTTGCTGGTAACACAAGACCTTTTTTCTCACATTTTGATTCACCTCTTTATTATAAATGCGTAATTTCCTTCCCGGTCATTTTTGACCATTTGAGGTCTATAAATATGTGAAATGTACTACAAAACCTCTTGTAGAACAGTTGTTGCATCTACTGAAACTTTATCAAAGTTATGAAAACTCGAATGTTTGATAAAGCCAATACCAATAACACAAAACTACGAAAGGCAAAAATTGAAAACGGTTCTGGCTGCTCTTTACTAGACATGTTTAATTAGAATTAACAAAAAAATTGGTTAATTGGCCATAGCTTGCCAATCGCTAACGCTAGATGGCCAATCAAGGGCTCAGAAGATACGGATTTTGCCTAGTCTATGTAAAAAAATTGAGTAAATTGCCACTTGAAATTTTTCTAACCACTAGATGACGTTATGGGAACATCCCCGATACTTCAGACTCGCCCACGAACATTCAAATCCAAAAGTTCCCAGAGCTTTTTTAATCGAGGCTAAGAGACTTTCTGTTTCTTTAGAGGGTTCGATTAGCTCTCCTAGCTCTATTGCTCGGCAAGTTGTGGCTGGACAATGTCACAGCCACAAAAGTGGCTTTGCGGTCCTTAGTAGAAAAATGCAAGATTATGTACTTGAAGCACGGCCTAAGCCAAATAGCGAAAAGTTCCAGATATTTGCGCGCTTGTGAAAAAACTAGGAATCAGCCACGTTGGTGATGTTTTGTTACTTAGATGCAAATGACTTCGTGGAAACCAACATTCTTAACGCAATAGACGCATGGAAGCTAGTTTTCCATTAATACCAAAGTAAGTTTTCCATTGGTGTCAAAATAGGTTTTCCATTGATGCCAAAGTAGGCTGCTGTGATGTCGACAAACACAGCTTCGGCCTCTTTTTTAACCGAAAAGCTATCCTCGATTTCCTGTGTCAACAGGGTGACCTGGTCTACGGCCGACCTCCCCTGTCGAAAGCCCGTCTGCTCTTGTGGGACCTATAGGTCGATGATTGGACCGACACGAGCGTGGAAGAGTCTCGCGAGGATTTTAAAGGGGACACACAGCAGAGATATGGGACGGTAGCTCTTTGGGTCCCCCAGTGGCTTTTCTGGCTTAGCGATCGCAACTATTACTGCTCTTCTCCTGATCTTTGGAATTTTGATTTGGCGCATGCAGGAAGTAAGTCCCGGAACTGTGATTTGAGAGCCGATCCGGCATGGAGTATGAACTCCGGGAAGATGGAGTCCAATCCCGGAGATTTTCCTGGCTTCAGGCGTCTGAGGGCAGCAGCAAGCTTCTCCGGCCTAAAAGGTTCAGAGATACTGTGACCCTCAGGTATTGGAATCTTCCACAGGTCGGACAGCCCCTTGTTGGCGAGCGTGAAGGACTAGCGATTCCCGGTCTTGTGTGCCCCGTTCTTCACGAGTTGCGAGGTGATGGAGTTTGTAGAGACGGGGCACAGGCGAGAGGAGCGTCCAGACCTGCCAGTAAGTTTCTTGATGGTTCTCCATGCCTTGCGGCTAGAGTGCGAGACGTCGATGGAATTAACAGCTTCCTCCCATCACTCCTGCTTTTTCTGTTCTAGCTGAGGTAGTGGGGAAGAAGCGGCTCTGTTAGAGTCCCCACTGGGATTCAGACGAAGGAGCGACAGAGGGCCTCGCACTCGTTGTCCCAGCATGGCACATAGTTCTTCCGCGTCCGGGTTGCCGACGTTTGCCGACGTTCCATCGGTGAGAGGAGAAACTGGATGTTTCCTTTGGGTCATACAACAGGAGTGATGGGAGGAAGCTGTTAATTCCAAAGGCCACGTCCGGGTTGCCGCCGTTCCATCGGTGAGAGGAGAAACTGGATGTTTCCTTTGGGTCATACAACAGTCCAAGGTTGTTGGATGTGGCCCAGAAGTCCAGGCTCTCACCGTCAGGAAATGTTTTGTTGTAACCCCAGTTGACATGTTGGCAGTTGAAGTCACCAACATACAGGCTGGGATGCGGGAACGTCGGGATGGCCGTTGGTGTGAATCGCGAGCGTGGAGTTTGTAGGGCCTCCTGAAGGACGACGATGATCAAAGCCTTGTTCTTATAGGCTAGCCACTCAATAAAGAAGATCTTGTTTGCAGTAAGCCCCTGGATGTTCAGCTGGAGTATGTTGGGTCATGGGTCATCTTCGGCAGCATCTGTGCTGCCCCGCCTGAGAAGGGCGTTTTATGACCCATCCCACGCTTAACACATCCAGCGCGGGTAGCAGTGGTTGCTCTCGTATTGACAGGTTTGGTTGACATTTGTAGCAAATGTCGTACAGGGTGGGCCAAGTGAAGGCAACTTTCATCATCCCCAGGGGCTGAATAGGCCTTACTTGATACAAGTAATGAAAGAGGCTGAACGGCCTTACTTAAAAAAAGTGATGAACTTCCAACCCATACTACAGAGTGTATTTTCCTAAACGCAAGAATAGGGCAGAACAGAGGATAATGAAAAGTACAAAACATGCATCTATATTGACATAGTCCAGAATGTTGCAGGAAGCTTTCTGAACTAATTTCGAATCTTTTTGTGGAACGTTTAGGTTATTTTAGCAAATAAAATGCATATATGGCAGAACATTTTCTTTAAGCTTTAAATACTGTATTCCTGACTAAAATACAGCGACAGACTTGGCCATCTACTGTGCTATTAGCTTCCTGTTAGTGTTACTGGCAGCACTTATACCAAACGGTCTAGTATTTTTCAATGCAGATTTTTTCACGCCGTGCGATTGCCTATTAATTTTCCAACCAACGTACGTTTTATTATCTGAATAAAGGCGTTGTTTGAAAAAGTTTCTGTGTGATGCGCTCGTCCAAGAAGTTCAGACAGGAAAAGCAAATATCGGCAATAGCATCTTTACACACACGAGCAGAATTCGACAAGAGTGAAATCTAGTGATTAGCAAGATCCGTAGGTCAGTGTGCGACCTGCTGAGCTGCTCCCGTACCCAACAGAGTTAATCTATTATGGATAGAATGAAGAGTGCAGCATCAGACATCTAGTGTATTGAAATAATGTCAAATCTCAAATAATGTCAAACTGTGAATTGCGTAGGTGTGCGACGATACTTGCACAGAAAGCACACTTCCGGACAAATTGTGTTTGCTAATCAACAAAAAATTTATTTTTAAAATATGAAGTTTTCAATATTTTTGGATATTATATCAACCTAACCTTGATGAGATAATGCTATATACTTCATGTATATTTTGCACAGAATTCAGCGCACCTTCAAACAGACGCCCGTCAAACGATTGGAGATGGAATTCATCATCATCAAATCCTAATGTAAACCTCTAAGTGGTGTCGGTTGGAAGCAGTTCGGCTGACCAAATGCAGAGAACGTCCAAGAAAAATGTAATTGGACCAGCTGAAAGACTGGATGAATTTGGACACTCCACGTACCCTGCAGCTTCCCTATAACAGAAAATGTTGAAAGACTGCCTGCACATGGGCCCTCATGCCTGGTTCAGGCAATGGAACTTCTGGATGAAATAAACAGAAATAATAAACAAAAATCATCTTATACAGGGACGGACAAAAATGCTGCAAACGTTGACATCTGACATTTCGTCTACAGCCGCATTTTTGCATATTCCCAGTGATTTGTCACAAATTTGAACAGCATCTCAAAAAATTTGAGCAAAGAAGCTTCTACGTTTTTTACCAATATGAATGAAATTATACCTTGTTATTGAGCATACAAATTAAAGTTTATTATGTCATAGAAACCACATTAAATGTATATGAAATCAAAGTGCTTCTAGTAATTTCGTGTTCTAGGTTGTGAGTGTTGATGAATAACTGACTTACTTTAAATTTGGGGCAAAAGAAGGCATTTCATTTACAGTGTGTGCTAATTGTACATTGAGGGAACCAAGTATACTGAAGGGAACCTGTTTCACATTAGTAGAGCCCATGCCAGGCAAGAACAGAAAAGCTTTTCTTTTTAATTTTAACTACATTGTTTGGATGAACGCATTTTGCCATACGTTTGTTACATGTTGCTTATACGTCTATGTGCAGTTGAACAGACAATTTTCAGTTTCTGGTTTGGGTTTTTTGTACGTGAAGTCAGAAGTGGAGGTGTTTTCGCATTTTTGGTCGAGTTTACCTGGTCCTGGTCGCCAATCCAACGGGATATTTTTTGGCTCAAGTATTTTTGGAAACTAGGATAAAATCCGCGTTTTAATGCCCTTGACTGGCTTTCTAGCATATCTGGAGTGAAAATAAGGGCTCAAAAACCGAATGTTTGACAAAATGAGAAAACTACACAAAAGATATATTATTTGCCCTTTCAGAGCAAATTTTGGCCAGCCATAACTAGGCAGCAGAATGAGCTAGAGAGCTATTCAAATCGTCTGAAGACCCGTGAATCTTGTAGTTCAGTATAAAAAAAATTTAAGTCTTGGGTTTGGGGTTTTGGTCGATGACATCATGTTTGGGGTAAGTTTTGCATTTCTTTTTCTTTTTACGATCCAATGAGCCGATTGTGTGGCTCAAAATGTATTGGATTCATGCTATAATACGAGTCTGTAGAGCGCTTGATCGACTTTCTAGCGTTTCTGGTTCAAAAGTAGTGCCAAAAAAAGGAAATTTGCCGGGATTTCCCCTTAGTAATTTCCTGAAGTTTGGCCATAATGTTGGAACCAGAAACGGTAGAAAGTCCATCTAACCCTTTAATCCGTTAACGACCGCGCCGGCCATTTAGTGGCCAGTACTTTTTTGGCCATAGCTCGCCAGCCGCTAGAACTATAGAGCTGTTCAAACCCTCTACGGATTCGTGTAGTCTTCTAGCTTCGATTGAAAAACAATTTCTTTAATTTGGGTTTGGGGTTCTCTGTGGGTGACGTCACAAGAGGGGGTGTTTTGCGTTTTTTTGGCCAAGTTTACCTGGGCTTGGGCGCCAACCCAACGGGACATTTCTTTGCTAATGCTTTGTTTGGAACCTAGGCAATCACCCGAGTCTTTAGAGCCCTTGATTGACTTTCCAGCATATCTGGAGTCAACATTATGGCTCAAAAACCAAAAATTGGTAAAAAGTCTTCTCCCACAAACGCTGATCCTGCGTATATTATAGCAATGGCCATAAACCGTCAGCAGTATGAGCTAGAGAGCTGTTCAAACCCTCTAAAGATGGAGAAAGTCTTGTAGTTAGCAAAAAAAAAATATTTAGTTTTTGATGTCGGGTTTTTTGTTCATGTTTACATGATGGCAGTATGCTTATGCATATCCGGTTTACATTCCGAAAATGTCATCGTTCCCTGGGAACCGACCAAACGAACCGATTTTGTGGCTCAAAGATGTATTGGATTCTAGGCTTTTATACGAGTCTTTAGGGCAAGGGGTTTTACAGAGAATTCAAAGAAAAGTGTTAGGTGAAACATAAACAAAAACTAGCAGTGGCAAAGCATAATTTTTTGTGATGAAAACCAGTAACCGTAACTTGTGCTGCATCTCGCTGTACCGCCCCGCCTGAGCAAATGAGGCGAGTGCCAAAGAAAGATGGTAATACAGGGCTTTAAACAAAACAGGAAAAGCAGCCAGCAACAATAGAGTTCACCAATGAGATAATTTTTTGGGAATACACTCCTATTATATAGGAATAAGTGAGTTTTGGTCTTTCGCTTACGGTATCTATCACAGTGACTTGTTACCTTTGATCACCATCTACCGGTCACCTATTTTATTCACTAGTGGCGCCATCTCGAGGCCGCCACGTCAGTCACATCGGAGAGACAAAAAACACTTGCAAGACGAAATTGAAAAAACAGTTATATGCAGGATCAGCTCGAGTCATTCTAGTTGACCAATTGCGCCACTAAATGTTGTACATCAGAGATCACAAATTTTTGTACCTGGCACCCCTTTCATAAAAATGAAGTAGCATTTGCACCCCCTCCTTTTAAACAAGCGAAGAAATCACAAAAACAGTGTGATTTTGCAATGTCGTCATTTTTTAAATTGCTAGTCCTAACCAGGCTTGCAACTGGAGGGGAGCAACTGGGTAATTACTTCCCGAAGATTTTTAAAACATGTTTAGTTGTTACGTACATCATTTCCCCTCAGAAAATATCAGCTAGTTACGGCCCTGCTCGTACTCTAGAGCTAGTGATGACACAACAGAAATCACTCAGTGTACTGTTTTAACTTTCATGCCTTACTGCTCATGAGAAACCGATCTAGTGGTGTTTTTGCTGCTTCTCTGAAATTATCCACTCATACCTCGGTACACAATTACTCAGAGTCATGCACAAATCGTTCGAAGGGTTGAAACGGATCTGATACTTGTTTTTTGCAAATAAAGTGGAGGGGAAAATCCAGATTCGAACAACTACATTGTTGCAAAGAGCCAGGGCCAGGGCTTCAAAAATAAATGGCGGGCTTGGGATCGTGATTTTGCGTTCGTGCTCCAAAATGAAACCGTTTACAACTCTGCCGCAGCGTGAAGTAGAAATAGCAATGTATGCATTTACCAATTTGTTAAATAAGTAACGTTAGCTTGAATATTTAAGCCTAGATAATATTCTTTTGAGTAACAGCACTTGCAAATTTTCATAAATCTTTGTTATTTTGAAAAAATGTACATCCAACAAAAACAGAATCTTTCACCCTCGAAAATCGCATGTCGGACCCCCGAAAATGTTGTTTCGGACCCCCGGTTAGGAACCACTGTTGTAAATGAACGTTTCACAATGACTGACGTTGCTCAAATTGTGTATGTCTACCATGAGATCGAAAGCAGATGATTCTCTCGTGCTTAATTAAATCTGGCGCAACACAGGATAAAGAAAGCAAAAGGTGTTGTTGTTGTGTATTGGCTGTTAGTGAAGATATCTCGCTCATAAGAGATATTTGCTAAAGATATATCAAGATTAATCCTTCAAACAATTGATAAAGATCTCTTCAAGACTTTTAGTGAAAAGCTCTGAGGTTACTGTAGGCTTTCTAGGAATCAAACGACTTGACTCTGCTTTTTTCACTTTGCGATGATTCAAACTTGCGCATATCTGCATTCAAATAATTAATTAGTCTCCGAAAAGGCGACTGAGTTGAATCTATTGCAAATTGTTTTAATAGGAAAGTGATTTTACGTAACAATATACATCCTCATTCTTAAGTCCTAAAATCTGCAAGCAATGCCTGGGGGTGAAACGCTGGGAGGAAGAGAAAGCAAACAAGGTCCAAGACTAAAATGAATATAAATCAGATCACTAACTGTAAAAAGTAAAAAACTGGAAAATACGTCTTTCCCAAATGATTGCTTTTAACTGGAACTTCAAGACCATCTGACGCCAATTATCAGTGATGTGCCCGAGTTATTTTTGTCGAGTCACAAGCTCTCCGGGTTGAAGTCATCTAAAATTTTTTCGAGTCAGAGTCGAGTCATGACTTGGACGAGTCGATTTATGACTTGGACGAGTCGAGTCATTGTGGGTCATTGGTTCACAAGCTCGAGTTAATGTCTAGTCAAATGAAATTTCACAATATGCTCATTTTTTATTTTTTATCACAAAGTGGTGCTCAGCGAGCTAAAAATGCGCCCGACGAGCTAAAAAGTAAAAATAGTGCCCGATTTTTTTGAGCAGTTTTGTTACCAGGTAATTAAATCTACGTTTTTGGTAAAAGCAGTTTTCTAGCTTTCACTTTACGTCTCTCCTTCATTCTCAGTCAATGCAACAAGTCTAGCCTAAACCTGCTGCAACAAATATACCTCCTTGCCCTTTACATGCCCAACAAAATACCAGAGATGCAGATGGGCGTGCATTTAAATTTTGCCGCTATTTAGGATTTCGTTGGATTTGCATTTAATAATTTCTGCAGAACCAGATTTGGATTTGATAATGTTGGCATGAACGTCTTCGTCATTTCCGGTTCAGTTTCGTGACTGCAAATTACTGTATTGAGATGTTTGTTTCGGTGGAGTTTCTCAAATCTGTCGAGGTTGTACACTGCGTTTGTTAAAATGTTGAATCTAATTACTATGGCCAGTGATACAAGCCTACTCTCTTATGTATTATGTCTAGGGTGGGATTTACGGAGTGCGGGGACGTAGGCCATCTTAGTTTTTGGATCCGCACGTAGGTGTGACCTATTTGGCCGTTTGTCTGAAAAGCGTGTGAGTATGCCCCTCTTATGTGCAGTGTCCCCTCAAAAATCTATCTTTTGTGCTGTCGACTTTGGTTCTACGATTGCCTTAGATCTTCAACAAAAATTAAAGCCTTTCCTACATTCTTCTCAAAACCAAATGGCAATGCGATCTTTTCTTGTAATTTATAGATCGTTCGTGTAGTTGAGAAGTTCTCTTCATTAGATTTCCGTGATTTCTAGCGTTTTTGGGGTTTATTTTTCATGTATATACATTCTCATGCGGGACCGTGTTGCCGCCTCGAAAATATCGTCTAGTTGTCGATCTGTTTAATTGTGCGTAAACTCCTTTGTTAGAGTAAACACATATTTTATGGGTCAAGCAAGCGCAATCCATTTAGTGGACACAGGGTTTAGTTATGCCGTTTTTTACTTGTCATTTTCCAAGAAATAGAAATTGCAGTGTTTTAATCCTCCATATCAGTGCTTCTTAATCTTTTTCGGTTTCGTTCACGCCTTGCCATCGATCACTGCTTTCTCATTCACAGTATTGCGCGTATATGACCGATAATCAGAGCACATATGGCTTTCATTGTTGGACCATGGTATTTACTCTACTTTATCCACAGCATGCTTTCCGTCATGCAGCTAATTGGCTACAGGTCTACGATTTTAAAACATGGTTTGATTACAGACTCAGCTTTGCAAATTGTTTTTATTCGTCTCATCAGCATAGGCGCTATTTGAAAAGAGGTAAGGAGAAGTGACTTTTTGCTAGCAGATTGATTTACGACTGATGAATCGAGTTTTACTGTTTGCGCAAATATTCCTGCTGATGCTTGAAGAATTGTGGGGACCTATTCTGACGAATGCCGTGTTTGTTTCCTAAATGAATCTGCAGTTTTGAAGGAATCAAACACTAGTTGCTATATTTAAAATAACAAAACATGCAATGAGAAGACGACTCGTGTCTCAATTCTTCACTTCTGGGACGACAAAACCCAGACTTAATCTAATCATTACCCCAGTTTTGTCTTTTTGTTTATGAAGGGAACTTATTCTCGACGCCAACCTTCCTTTTCAAGACGCTGGCGTGTCCTAGTTGATTTCATCTATATATTTAAATTTCACTGGCACATGGTGGTCATTTTTATTGGGTGTGCGCTGTTGTGACGTCAAATTCAAGTTTCAGATCCAACGTTTTGGCGAAGCTTTTTGACACAATGCATATCGTCATACACACAATCTCCTTATTCATTGTTGTATAACTTAATATGTCATTGTATTGACTTTGAACTATCAGCGTTCCAACTTAATGCAAATACACTCATCGCTATGACCAAGCAATCATAACTGCAAAAACATAAGACTGCGCGTTAAAACCAAGGAGTAAAACACACTCAGCCCTACTACAGCGCAGTTTACAACTGCAAAAACAGTCTCAACGAATGTCGCCTTAAATACCAGCAGTCGAGCCCAGAAGGCGCGCGCCTGGAATAGCGTACACCCAGCGTTGTCAGATCGAAACAACAAGGGAGTAAAACAAACTCAGCCCTTGAAAAGCGCAGGTCACAACTGCAGAAACAGGCTGCGGCTCTGCGCGTATGTCTTGTCGATTGCGAGTTTAGAGGCTTGCAGATGTGCGCTTGGAATGTCGCACACCCTGGTTTGTCAGTTAGAAACAACAGGAGAGTAACATTCATTCAGTCCTCGAACAGCGCAGCTCACAACTACAAAATCAGTTTGCGCAAATGTCTCTTCGAATACGATATCTGTCGAATACATGCATATGGCGCGCACGTTCGGACTGGAAAGTACATAATTATCTTCATAGCTTTTTTGTGATTTTACCTTGATCGTACGATCCGGAAAATATCACGTCATGTTCAGTTTTACAGGGTGTGCGCCGCACACCTTGCACACCCGGAGTTTCCGCCCATGTGAAATTTAGTTTCATCAATTCTAAGTGTTTTTTACGTATTTCGTATAGCAAATATTCTGCAGGTATTACCTGAGATATAAAAGCATATTGGATGCTAGAACAATACCGAACTGGTAACAAACAAATATCACATATAGGCTACACATGTACCGTATTTTTCGGACCATAAGGCGCACCGGATTATAAGGCGCAGTGTCAAAAATTGAATGCTAGCTGTTCTTTTTCCATGCATAGGGCGCATCGGGGTATAATCAGTGTTGCCACTCCGTTATGAAGAAAAACTCTAGAATTTACCTCGAAAAAAACAGAAAATAATAAAAAATTCCAGACACACAAAATGTTTTAAAAAAGTCAAAATCAAATTTGAAACGTACGCTGCCGGTACTTGCACATAAAAAATTAAGGAAATATGCATCATTTGCATCAAATTTTAACAACTTCAAGTCTATTTTTAAACAAACTGACAATTTACAAGTAGGGTAGCAACAAATCAAATGTATGCAGTAATATAAAAGTTAGTTAGATCTTTTCTACAAAACGTTTATTGTTTTATTTTACCTCAGCGGCGTAAAGTAGGGGGACGCAATTCCCCGGCGCTGAGTCACTATGGGGGGGTCGCTGAGTCACTATGGGGGGGG